>Ga0214919_10002527_pt1 | contig 28643 bp, 17 predicted proteins | sample LL1503_MetaG_FD_177994 | JGI IMG/M metagenome (GOLD analysis project Ga0214919, IMG submission 177994) | Freshwater microbial communities from Lake Lanier, Atlanta, Georgia, United States - LL-1503 | ecosystem: Environmental > Aquatic > Freshwater > Lake | place: USA: Georgia | collected... | reverse complement strand
AGCACATCCCGCTAAACCTCCCACAGCTGAAGAAATAGATGCATTAATAAATGAGTTAGTAAGAAATTGGGAAAATAGAGAAAAAATACTAAAAGACGCTGAAAGCACAATGGATTTGAGTAGAATATTGGAGCACTGTCAGAAACAATATCAATTAGCACTTTCCACAGCACCTCCCACTAAACCTTCCACAGCACCTCCCGTAGCACCTCCCACAGCATCTTCCACAGCATCTTCCACAGCATCTTCCACAGCATCTTTCGTAACACCTTCCACTAAACTTCCCGTTAAACCTCAAAAAAATAACAACGAAGACCCAATAAAAACTATGCACGCAATTTTTGATAAACTACTCAAAAACTCAAAAAACCCAAAAAAACCAGACTATAAAGCTATTAAAGAGGCGGGGATAACAAAAGAACTCCTAGAAAGAGTGAACCTACCAGAGAATAAGGCTATAGAATTATTTAACCGATGGAAGAATGCAAAAGAGTATGAGTTGGATAGGGATAGCGATATAGACTAAATTATTCCAATTAAAATGCTAAGAATAAGTTGTATGTGCTATTATTCACAAATTTATTAAATTTTAATATGAATGTTATATAACTAATAAAAAGAAAATTTTTAATTTAAAAATAAAAAAATATAATATATCTTAATGGATGTTAACGAACAAGTCCGCAAGTCTTTAGAACAAGCAAAAAAATTAACAGATGATGCAAATGCCATCAAGGCTAAATCATTAGCTGATGCACAAGCCACCGTTGCTATGGCTAAAGCATTAACAACTCCTACAACACCTGCAGCCAAACCAACTACACTACCACCTCCTAAAGAAGAAAAGCCTGATGCTGGTAAATATATTTATAGTGTATTTCATACAACAATGTCTATAGTTGCAATTTTTTTATCATATCGATGCAATGGTTGCTTTGAATGGATTCCATTTTTAGTTGCATTATGTTGCCCATATGCATATATAATATATATTATTGCATTTAAAGGAATGTGTTTATCCAGTTCATTTATAGCTCCACAATGTGCTCCAGAAGTTGTATTCATACAAACTCCTCCATATGGATACCAAGCTCAACCATCATTTGGCTACACCCCACCTCCAATGCCATCCACAATAGGAGCATCTAGACCGCTCTAAATAATACTATTATTTATATTATATCAGTATAAATAATAATAATGAAAACTTATTCACAAATAATACAACTATTACATATTATACTAATATTTAGTATAATTAGTTCTGTATTTATAAATAATATAGAATTAAAAAAATTTATATTATCTATTTTAATTCTATTATTTATTCAATATATAACAAATTATGGAAGATGTGGTTTGACAGAGATAGAATATATGATATTAGGAGAAAAATATAAAGAGGGATTTATTTATCGTTTAGTAAAACCTGTGATAGATGTATCAGAAGAATATGTGGAATATAATATTATTATACTACATACTATTTGGATGTTTATTTTATATTTTCAAATTAAAGCTTAAAGACAGTCATTGATGTCATACTATCTATTCGTGTTACTAAATGATGAGAATATAAATTTCTAGAATATCCAGGAGCCCCTATCAATAAGGTTGTATCCATATTATGCATATCAAAATCAAATGATAAATATGTTGTGAATGAAGGATTAGTATTATTAGGTTGGATATATAATGATTGTAATGAACCTAAATTATGTGATATATAGATTGGAAAAGTAGTTCCTATCAATACATTACCGTTAAATAATCCATATATAATTTCGTGAGCAGATGGTAATATTAGAGTGCTTGTATTATTATTCGTAATCCTAATATAATTATTAACAAACATACTTGCAGTCAAAACATTGTTTTGATTTAAATCTAGCTCATTAAAAGTCATTCGATCTATATCATATGGTTCATCAACACCGCCACTACCAATTGGCATAAATCTTGATGTAGCAGTCATCATATTAATATAATTCATATTATTAATTTCATTCTTACTATAATAATTATTTATAATGGAAGAGTTTAATTTATTATTAATTGTTTGTGCTATATCAGTTATACCACCAACACTTAATATCCCATTTATATTCAAACTATTATTTACTGTAATAGGAGTAGTACCTGATATATTATATTGAGGTACATACAAATAACTTGTTGTTGTCATATTATAATAATTTTCTAATATAGTAGAAGTAGCTGTTTTATTATAATAAGATGATAATAAATTATTGGTTTCGCTAATTGTATAATAAGAAGAAAAACCACTAATATTCATATTATTAATAGCAGCTTCTACATTCGTAATATTACCAAGATGTAAAGATGGTAAATATGTTGCACCTGTTACATTAACATTCCCTGTAATATTTACATTATTTTGAAAATTACTAATTCCATTAATATTCAATCCGGAAAGAGCCAGTATATTACCACGTAATATAGAATTACCACTAACATTTAAACTAGAAGAGGTATTAATACTACCTCGGACTGTTGCATTTGTACCAACTATAATTTCTGCTTGTGCATAAACATCATTATTAAATCTACTCAATCCACTTACAGTAAGAGTATTGGTTGTGAGATTATCTGTAACAATTAAATCACTCACACTAGTCATATAATATAATTTAGATATTTTATTTCAAAAATAATAAATAAAAAATTTAAAATATTAAGTTTGAAATGAATAAAAAGATAATTTATAATAATGCAATCCATACAAATTGATGGAACTTTCACGTATTTAGACACAGTAAAAACTGTTAAATTAGGAGATAATGTTAAGTTGATAAAGAACCCTAATAATAGAATAAATAAAGAGGCGATAGGTGTTTATACAAAAGAAGGTAAGAAATTAGGATATGTTCCCTTCAAATCATCACAACTTGACATATCAATAGAATATTACATTTCAAAAATAAATTTAACAAAAGATAATTTACAACTTTTAATAAGTAGAAAATACCCAGCCTCAGGAGATTCAAATATAATTCAGATTGAACCAGAAATAATTCGAAAAACACATGTTAGCAAGCAAATTAATAATCTTTTCCCAGAAAATTTTATCCAAGATTTAAAAAAGTTTGAAAAAAACTTGGGAAAATCTGGGGTAAAATTTAATAGAATAGTTCCAATTTATTACGATTCGAATTATATTACTATTATGATAGAAACAGATGACAATAATGAAAAAGTCAAGAATTACTTTTACTTGGTAACCAAAGAATATTATGATAAGAATGTTTTTAAATACGATGAGTTCTTTGAATTGGGATTAATGGCACGAAATATATATATTCCATTTCAAACACATCGATTAGAAATATATATAGAAAAAAATTATAAACCTATCAAAGCGAATAGTCGTACTAAAGCAGATATAGATATGACTGAAACAAAAATAGAACGAATTTTAAAAACAAAAACAATAGATGACGAAGAGATGATACGTGCTATTATACAAAGTGAAATAATGGGAAATACAATATCGGAAGATTATTCTATTAATTTATTACCCTTATTAGAATTATTCCCAAATTTAAAAGTTGGCGGGATATGTTATAATAACGCGATGAAGAAATACTGTTATATAGATATATATAATAATGATATGATTATTGAACTAATATTTGATAAACCAACAAACGCGAAACTCAATGAAATGAATTGTAAATTAGAGATTGCAAATAAAAGTACATTTGTTATGATAAATCCAATAGCTGGGATTCTATATAAAAAGTGTGATAATGAATGTTAAACAATAATTTCTAATGTTTGTGTAAGTTCCTTTGATACTTTGTCTCTATTATTATATATCATTAGTTTAACATCTTTCATTTTATCTTCATAATATGCACCTTCTCTACTTTCCATTTTGCTTATAAAGTTCTCAATACAATCTTTCGTTTTAGCATCTAATACATCAGTATTAGATTCAAAAAAGCTCTCAATATCATCCATTCTCGCACCAACCACTTCATTTAATAATTCGCTTTTATCAACAGCAATAAAATTTTTTGTTGTTTTATCATATTTATAAGCAATATTATTTTGAAGATTTGTTATTAGGATATTTTTAAATTGCGGGTATTTATCATTCAGATGGGCTTCTTTTATAAGATATGGTAAACAACCATAACGTTGTTTTAATATTTCAATCTGTTTATTTTTAGAAAATACAGTATCCAAGTTTTCATTACCCAATTGAACAATATTATAAATAGTATTCGTATTATTACAATTGTTATTTAATGTATTATTAATTTTCTGCAATGTTTTAGGATGAACCTTACATTGTTTATTCATAATTGTTAATAATTCTTTTTTCATAGCAGCTAGTTCTTCTTTCATTTCCTCTCTCAATTCTTCTTTCATTTTACATCTTTGTTCATCTAATTTAATATTCTTTTCTTTACAAGTATTAAAATGTCTTTTTAGGTTATATTTTCTTGTAAAAATTATTTTACAATATTCACATTGTAGGTCATTATTAGGAAAAGCCTTGCTTTTTTCTAATAAAGTAGCTGGATGTTTATTTAGTTCTTCTTTCTTTGGGAGTATTTTAGGAGTATTTGAGAGTATTTTAGGTGTATCTGGGAGCATTTTAGAGTAATGAAATTTATTGTTGTGATTCCATAGGGATTGTCTAGATGCATATATTATATTACATACAATACATATATATCTCTTCGGAGTGTACTCGGATGTACTCATTATATATACTATTAATTATATATTAATCTTTTAGATATTTATTTTACTATATATTTATTGTACACTTTACCGTACACTTCTCATCGTACACTTATACATGAGAGAGAGAGATAGAATGAAATAATTTTCAAGATAAAATGTTATATCAATTATTACTAATTAATTGAACTTTTTGTATTTAGAAATATATAATTTCTAATTAATAATAAAATGTCTAATGGTTCTATTTTAGATTTAGTTGCAAAGGGTGTGCAAGATGACGACCTAATTGATAATAAGAATAAAACTCCCTTCTTTGATTTTTCTATTGATAAAAAAAATAAGTATTCCAAAGGTGATACCATATTTTATGCTCAGGGTAAACCAAATTGGGGAAATACATTTCGATTTAATATTGAAAAAAAAGGAGACCTTTTATACGGTTTATATCTAGTAGTAAGATTACCTAAAATATCTATTGCAAATTTAAATACACCAGTTCAACAAAATGAAAATGATACTACTAGTAATTATCGTATTCATTATACTGATTTTGTTGGCAATGCATTGATTGATAAGATTAGTTTATATTTCAATGGTATGTTGATAGATGAAATGTATGGAGATTATATGCAATTCTATACCGATTTATATTTATCAGATTGGAATAGAAAGCAAATGATCGGTATGGATGATTATATCAATAAACCAAATTTGAAAATAGATTCTGAATCAATTTATATCCCATTAAAATTTTGGTTTTGCAATGATATTAAGAAACCATTACCAGTCATTGCTCTTCAAAATACAGAAATATACATTGATGTTACATTTAAAAGTTTTCAAGATTGTATTTGTGTTTTAGAGAAAGATAATAGTGGAAATTTATTTCATTCAAATTATGTTCATCCTGTTGTATCAATCGAAGATTGTGTATTACAAGCTAACTTTTACTATGTTGAGTTGGAAGAACGAAAAGAATTGGCAACCCGTGATTATGAAATTGTCATTACACAGGCGCAAATTAGAAATACTACTATAGGTACCACTGGTTCATTAGAAATAAATTTTAATCATGTGGTAAAAGACCTGATGTTTGCTATTTATCCCTCAAATAATAAAATGGTTGGAGAATTTTTTAATCTTACTAGTAAATTACAATATCCACCAAACCAATTAAAAAATATTTTAGATTATAATTTGTGGAATCTTACACCTGAACGACACCTTTTATCTCGAGCTAGAATTCTTTTTAACGGTATTGAGAGAGTTGAATGGAGAGACGCCAAATATTTTTATTATATGCAGAATCACGAAAATTTTAAGAACTTATTATTAACACATTTCTATGTCTATTCATTTAATATTGAACCAACTAAATGTAGTAATAGTACAGGATGCAATTTTTCAAGAATAGAAAACACTCAATTACAAATTGAATTAAAACCACAACAATTTGTTATTAATAATATGGGTCAATTATATATTCCAACCGATACCTACGAGTTACGTTGTTTTGCAACTAACTTTAATGTATTGGTTATTAGAAATGGTTTAGGTGGCCTCAAATACAGCAACTAAAATGGTTGTGAAATAACTATTTTACAGCGGGACTATTTTAAATGAAATGGAACTTTGTTCAAGTTTATTAAATTCTAACTTTGTTAGAATTTGACACGATTTATATCAAATAGAAAATATATAGTTTTACGCTATCCTAGGGTGGATAGCGTAAAATATTATCTAAATTATATATATGGAAACAAAATTAGAAGATTTTATTATAAAACGTTCCAATATCCCTAAACAATTTTTGAAAGATTTTTTTAATTTGGGTGGAGATACATATGGTGATACTTATAAAAATATTAATTTTGATAATATTGTTAAATGGTTAGAAGTTCAAAAAAATCACTTAAAACGATTATTAAAAGATAATTTTAAAATTATGGATGATTATACTGAAGAAAAAATATTAGTAAAAAATAAAAAAAGAGGTGCTAATTATGTATCTAAAATTATGCTTACACCTGATTGTTTTAAGGAATTATGTATGTTGTCACAAAGTGATAAAGCGAAAGGTATAAGAAAATATTATATAGTAGCAGAGGGATTATTAAGAGACCATTTTGAACAAATTATAAATGATCTTAATAAAGAGCTTGGTTTGATTAAAACTAATATCAAAAAACCAGTAGAAGTTATTGGAGGCCATATTTATATATTGAAAGCTATGAATACAACACAGAAAGATATGTTTAAATTAGGCAATTCAGATGATATGAAAAAAAGATTAAGAGTTTATAATACAGGAAATGCAAATAATATAGACCCCTTATTCGTAATGAAAGTTGATGATATAAATATGGTAGAAGGATGTATTAAAAATTTAGCTCGTGAATATCAATATAAGAAAAATAAAGAAGTGTATAATATAGATTTTAAATTCTTACAGAAATTATGTATTAAATGTAAAAATTTTATTAAACAATTAGAAAAAGAATTTTCAAATGATATGAAAACAACTAAAACAAAATTGAAAACAATAAAAAATCATAAAGGTGTAAATACAACGTCATTCTATATGATTATTGATAAAAAATAATTTTGTTTAAATAATTTATTTATAATTTTAAGTTCATCTTTTTCCATATGATATAAGGTACTTTACTACTTTATATTATATTATCAATTTTCTTTAATTATTAAACTATAATCAATGGCATGTATTTCATTTTGACTATAATTGAAAATAATAAAGAAAATCTGTTATTGAACCAAAACCAAAAAAGAAATTTATTATCAAAAAAGTAAAACATCATATTATTGAAATATAATTTTATTTAACAAGAAATCGACTTTGCCGCAAAACAATGTATTGCTATGTTGATTCCTTCTGATAATAAATAAAAAATTTGATTTTTAATATAATTAGACATAATTATATTACATATTAATGGATTATAAAGGATTTTTTCGAATTGAAACCAAACTTGATGTTGTTCCTTCTAATATTCAACCTATTGGATTGGGATTAGATAATACAATAATTTTTAAATATAAAGTAAATAATGAAACACAATATGTTTCAACAACGTTTCACAAAAAGTTATATAATTACATCTTTTTTGAAATTATTAATAATAGTCAACTTTGGACATTCGTAATAACACATATTACAAGATGTACTTCGTATGGTAATAGTTTCTTCTTTGAAGCATCATTTAAATTAGATGTAGTTAAAGAATTAGTTAATGATTATATTAATCAATCATTGTCTCTCAATAGTCTACTTTGTGATAAATATAATAGTTTGTCAGTATTTTCTAATACGGATATGAAAGATAAAAGTATTGTCCCATATCTTGAACCAGTCAAACCAAAAGGTGAGTTTAAATTAAAATTATATGAATATCAAGAAAAAACCCTTGCAAAAATGTTAAATATGGAAACTAATAAAACAGATTTTCATATTAATTACTCGTATAATTTTGATTATGGAAATGATGTGATTTACGACCCAATTACTAATATGAAAAGTGATACTAATAAACAATTTAAAATTACAACATCAGGTGGTGTATTGGCTGATGAGATGGGTTTAGGCAAGACAATTTCAACCATTGCTCTTATTGTATCAAATCCAGTCGGTAATATTGTAAATACATCACTATCTAAAATTAATAATTACACAAAAATTAATTCTAAAGCAACATTAATTGTATGTCCATCCCATTTAACAAAACAATGGGAATCAGAAATTAAACGTTGTACTAGTAAACTAAAAGTCAGAACAATTTTAACAAAAACAGATTATAATTCATTAAAATTTAAGGAAATTATTGATAGCGATATTATTATTACAAGTCATCAATTTCTTATGAACTTTAAATTCTACCCCACCCTACATTACCGTCCTTGTACAGCATCTAATTATGATTTTAGTGAGCGAAATATCCTAATTAAAAATTATCTTGCAGAAAAATTAACAAAACATAGTTGGGATGAAATCAAAGAATTAGATTCACCTATTTTTGAGTTCTTCAATTTCCATCGTCTCGTTTTGGATGAGGGTCACGAGATTTTTGGTGAAATGCTTAGCACCGGTTCATTGTCAACATATATGTCACGATGGCTTTCTAATATCGACTCAAAGTTTTATTGGTATCTATCTGGAACTCCATTTGTAAATTTTAAGGGTCTTGAAAATTGTTCTCGATTTATTAATCTAAAATTGGAAGACAAAGAACGTGAGATTACAATTGATTATCCTAATATGCATAAACAACAATCCTATACTATTTTCAGAAATCTAATGAATAAACAATATATTTGGGAACAAATTCTGCAAAAAGTGTGTATTAGACATCGAAAAGAAGATGTATCTACACAAATTAATATTCCTGGCTATCAAGAAAAGATTATTTGGTTAAAGTTTACAGAATTAGAACGTCAATTATATGAGGCGAAGAAAGGTAAAGTGAGTGATATTGTTATGCAACAACTCTGTTGCCATCCTCTCATCGTTGAATCTAGTAAGAAAATTTTTGGTGATGTAGAAGTCGATTTAAGTCAAATGCAAGATAAACTAATTGAATATCATAAGAATAATTATGAATCATATAAATTTAGATTGACTAAATTAGACCCTCTTCGACATGAATATCATATGCTCAAGAAAACATACGAAACATACATGTCAGAATCTAAATATCTCTTTACTATTTTAGAGAAGATGAAAACACCTGAAGTACTCGATGAAGAAAATTGTTCAATTTGTATGGACAATCTAGACAATCCTGCTGTAACTGCATGCGGTCATATCTTTTGTTATGAATGTCTCAAGATGTGTTTGGGTGATAAAAAGAGATGCCCTTTATGTAAAGCTGATTTAACTGGGAAAGATTTGATGGTTATGAATGTTAAGAAAGAGGTCAAAGAAAATATAAACCCACTTGTTGAAAAATATGGTTCTAAATTGGGAAAATTAATTTCAGTTATTCGATATTTGGTTGCAAGTGAAGAGACTCGTATTATTGTCTTCTCTCAATGGGATGATATGTTAAGTTTAATTGGTAAGACTCTGGCTGAAAATGAAATTGAAAATTGCTTTGTGAAAGGTAATGTATGGTCTCGTAATTCAGCTATCCGTAAATTCAAGGCTGGAAAAGATACTGATGGAAATGATAATAAGGTAATTATGTTAAGTCTTAAGAATGCAGCCTCAGGTACTAATCTGACTGAAGCAACCCATATCTTTTTTGTAGAACCAATTAATTCTACAAGTGAAGAATGTAAAGCAATTGAAGGTCAGGCTATTGCACGTGCTTGTCGTGTAGGACAAAAACAACAAATTGTATTGATGCGTATTCTGATTGAGAATACAATTGAAGAAACAATTTATCGTAAATCATACAATAAAGATATTGTGGTTGACCTTAAAGAGCCTACATTGACTCTGTCAAAAAAGCTAGATTCTCCAACTAACTTGGACAATGAAATCATTGTATAAAAGTTTTCTTTACAATTATTTATATTAGAACTATTGATAATATGTATTATTTTTGATTTATTAAACCATATATTGTAATTGGTAAAAATTATAATATTATTTTATAATATAATCTAATAAACATATAATGGTAACAAGACATGTTAATAATACGAATCAAGTTAATCCACCAGATATTAATTATACTAATTATGGCGATGCAATTAGTAATGCACTTGATGGAGATATTATAAAAATATGGAGTGGTGGTGTTAATATAGTTACTTTTACTTATAAACAGAATGTGGTACAAAGTAGCGAGATTACAAAATATTCTGATAATATGGGAAAATTCCTTTATACAGTATTAAATTCTAATAATACTACAATTAATAATATAAGAGCAAATAGAAATATTTATTTGGATTATTATAATAATAAATTTAAATTAGGAACTATTACAAATACTAACAAAACGCTTGTTGGTAGTGGTGATTTTAAAGGAGCTAGTATTACACTTGATACAACCATAAATCCATTACCAACAAATAAATCTTTATTGGTAGGAATAGCAGAAAAATTAGCCTATCCAACAAAAGAGCAAGATATGGGATTCTTTGTAAAATATATGGATGTGACAAATTTTAATCCAAATGATATAACAGGACAAAATCTATCTATATTGCCAATTAATACTGCCGCTAATTTAAATTTAAAAATAACATTACCAAATTATATTGAGGATATAACTAAAAATACTTTTGATAATAAATTATTAAATCTAGGAATGAATGAATATTTTTCAAGACCATTAAATTTAAAAGTTATAAAAAATTTTACTAAAAATTTTAATCTACAACTTCCTAAAGACGGTATATTTATGTTATTAGATCCTGGAAGATATGCAGAATATGCAATTAATTTAACCTCATCGCTTCAAAGTAAAAATTCTGGTTCCCAGTTCTTTCTTGATAAACGTTCAGGAAGAGAACTTTATAATGGAGCTGCTGCAGTTAAGAAAGGTCCTTTTAATGGATGGAGATTCAATAAAACAACTGCTAATTATATTAGTTGGACACTATATGATAGGAATTTAGATTCTGATATTTCAGCACAACCAATTGATTATTTTTGGGTTGTTATTTATCAACCTACCAATATAGCCCAATCATTCTCATTAGAATTAGTTAATACTAATAACGCTACACAATCAATAACTATTACTACTCCCGCACAATCGGGAAGATACTTGTTATGGTATTCCCCCCAACTTAGTTCTGTCCCAACAAATACTATTTTTGATTTAATAAAGGGTACAGAAACAGCAATACAATTCCCAACTAGTATGATTACAAATATTATAAAGGCAAGACTGAAAACAACAAGTGGTGATATGAATATATTTTATTTAGAAGCTTATGGTTATAATACATATAATACTACTATTAATCTAGCGCTAAGAAAAATATCAGATGAACGTTTAACTGATTCAAAACAAATTAGTCTTTCTACAGAATCTGGTTATAATCTTCTATTTAGTAAATTTATTAATATGGACCAACTTACATCCTATCCAATGGATGTCTATGGTACTGATACGAATGACATAGTAGCAGAAGAGACAACAAGAGGTTCAGTAGGTTGGTATTTTGATTCAACTAAAGATTTAAATTTAAATTTAGTTAGTAAGAAAAATATAAATACAATACTAAATAGACCTACAAATAACTCATTAACTTACAATGATTTTCATACAATGTTTGTTGAAGTAAATATAAAAGCAAATACTAATTTTACAATTAGTGTATTTGGTAGTACTTCAGTTCCTATTAATGATTTGGGTCAGAAAATAATTTATATTAAAAATAGTCCATTTACCCCTGAACCATACGTAACACCACCAACAAGTTCTTTTGCTACACATTTAATTCCAGCTAATCCATCAATTCAATATGATGGTGTTAATATAGGTGTTCATAAATATAAGGTAACATATTTTACAGATGTCGGTGAAACATTATCAGGTCCAAATGATTTCACTTCAACTATAACAGTCATAGCAGGTCAGGGAAATGTCATCTTGTCATCATTGCCTATATCTGATGATCCAAGAGTGAAAGGTAGAAAAATTTATAGAACAACTGCAAACGACCCATTATCTGTATATAAATTTGTTCTTCAAATTTTTGATAACACAACTCTTACTATTACAGATAGTATTCCCGATTATCAATTAGGTGCAACTCTACCTACTACTAATACTGCGAGTTCTGGTACAGTGGAAGTTACCCAAGGTGGATATTTTAGTCAACTAAATTCCAATGTTACCAATTCATTAGATAATTATAGTTTATTTATTGGTTCTAATATTCCTAATAATGAAATTTTTACCAGTTTATATATAAATGCAGCTAATAATACGGATATTGAGATATTATCATATGGTTATAAAATGAGAGGTTATCCACCAGTTCATATGCAAACAAGATGGTCTACAATTGCTAATAGTCCTCTTATTAACAACGTTAGTGGTTTCCTTACTATTGAGAAAGATGCATTTAGTATTGCTAGTGCACAAGAGACTATTGTTGATGCTAAATTTAAGGTCGTTGCATATGGTGATTTTATTAAGGGTAATTATTTACAAAACCCACTTTCAACCGAATATGCAGATATACGTGTTAATATTGAGGTTAACAAGGCTGCGGTACAGAATGCATTATTTTACTTAAAATCATCCGATTTGAATAATTATACAATACGTATTGACGGTCTCCAATATACATCAAATGGTATTGCAATTACAGATGCAAATGGTAATATTAAATCAAATTATGTTACATTTGGTGATACAAAATATATTATGGGTGACCTTACAATTAATAATAATAATGAGGCGACATATATTAGTACTGTTAATAATATGAAAATGTTTGTTCGAAACGGTGGATTGAATCCTGTATTATTACAAGGTGTATATGCTGCTATATTCAAAGCATTTAATAAATCGGGTTCTATTCTTAACCCTAGTTTATTAAGTACAGTTAATAATCTTGCAAGTGAAGTGTTAAAACCAAATGTTCCCTCTGCCCAACTAACTAATGATGTTAGTAGTAATTTAGAAATTGGTGGTGTTTATTCATATCGTGTTACTTATTATACTAATACAGGTGAAACAGAATCCAGTTTAGAATCAAATTATATCACTCAATCTACAACAGATATGAAAAAGATTATTATTACCTTACCCATATCGCAAGATATACGAGTATTAGGACGGAAGATTTATCGCAGACGCGTTATTACTAATTTGACTTCTCACCTTTATATTGCATCAGTTGCAAATAATACTGATATAACTTTTATTGATGATATAATTAATCCAATTAATAGTACGACAGCTGCTCCATCATTAGCATATTTAACATCAAATGATAGTTCATACAGTGTATTAACAGCCGCAAGATTAATGGATATTGTACCAAGTATACTAACATCTAATGCTACTTATAAATATAAGATTACATATTATAAATTAAATGGAACTACTGTAACAGAAACTCTACCTTCAGAACCTTCTACAGAACTTGTAATGCCTCCTTCTAGTTGTAAAATTATTGTAAACCTCCCAATATGTCCTGATAATACTATTACAGGGAGACGTATATATAGAACTATTAATAGTGGTACTACCTTCATATTAGTAGGTGTAGTGCCTGATAATGTTACATCGCTCTATATTGATAATACATCAGATAGTACAGTTGATATGACAGCTATGGCACCAACTGTTAGTACATTACCCACTATTAATACCCCCTTATTAACATATGTTGGAGGTAATAATTTTACTTATATTTATACAAAGATGTTTAGTAGTAACTTATTAACAGGTGGCTCCTATATTTATAAATTTACATATATTGTTTCTAATAGCGTGAATGGTACCACAGTATTAGGTGAAACAGATGCATCTGACCCAAGCAATACAATTGCACAAGGAAGTGATTCTGCATCAAAGATATTATTGAATCTTCCAATTAGTATGAATCAAAATGTTATTGGTCGTAAGATTTATAGAACTACTGCATCGGGTGTTATATTCAAGTTATTAACAACAATAAATGATAACGGTACAACAATTTATTTTGATGATATCCCTGATAAGAATTTGGGAACAATTATCCCTCCAAATAATACAACTAATCTTACTGCTCCAATTATTAATACAACAAAGAGTGCAGCTGGTAATATTGATCCATTAAATTATTTACTAGCTAATTCATTTAATGAAGTGAATGTACCTGCTTATCAATCAACAATATTTAAATTGTATAATTATTCAGGAAGATTTGCACAAGATCAATTAATTTATTCAAGTAATAGTAATAATACAGTAGGTAGTAGTGTAAATGGTTACAATAGTAATGGTAATGCAATACCCGATGGCACTCAAATTCTTAATACAGTTAATATGAATTTAGAAAATATGGAATTAAATATTAAATGTAAATTAAGAGGAGCTCTATATAATGTGGCTAATAATAATGCATTGAACAAGACTCCATTAACAAAAGAAATAGCAGAATTTATTTTTGGTAAATATAATAATTCTACTAATGGTGTAGTGAGCGAATCATCTACTCTTGTTCGCCAAGTAACTCGTGCTGGTACTAATACTTATGGTATAGATGAATTAGGAGTACAGATGGATATGATGAATAATGATAAAAATAGTGATGGTAGCTATAAAGTAATAAATGAAATTCAATATGAGATTATATTTATAGTGGGATTAATTCAAAGAACCTCGTAAATTCGGCTTTGCCGCAATTTAAGAGCTATTTTAGAATAACATTATGAAAAAATAAATTTTTTCATAAGCTACTTAATATTAATATTATGAAAACCCAAGAATTTTTTTGAGAAATATTTATATTTCAAAAAAATAGTTGGAGAAAATTATACAAAGTATTTTAATTAAAAGTTATACCAAGTTTTTCAGTCAAGTTACTCTTAATAGTAGCTAATTTGGAAGTATCAACATTATTATCATTGGGATATTCGACTGTATAATAGAATAATGCAATATCCAGATTAATATCATTAGATTTAGTAACATAATATTCGACAGGCTCAAGTTTTTGAGGCATAATAAAATCTCTTGCAAATGATGACAATATCATATTGTCAATAGCATTCAACACATATGTATAGAATGTAATATCACCCTCGGTAATTACCCCAGAACCACCAGTAGCAGTATTTGTAATAGCAGTAGCAATGATACTAGTAGATGTATCACCCATTTTTTGAGCTTCTTGTAAAGTAGCTTTTGTACCAATTGGTACAGCACCTAAAATTATATTATTAGAATCAACAAATGCATTAAATTTTTCAGCACCTAAATCAACTATTCGAACCATAATTATATTGTAATATATTTTATTTTAAATTATTCTTAGAAATGTCTATATAATTTTTAGCAATAGATGAATCATCTGCAGGTTTCCCTAATATTGCTAATATATTGGCTTTTAAATCAAGGAAACCGGTTATTTGCATACCATCTACTGTACCTCCATTTATAATAATATAATAAAGTTTTAAAATATTATTTGCTTTTGAAGATAAATTAGGGTTATTGACATATTGCGGTGCATTCAAGTTTGATGCCTGTTTATCTTTATTAATAACACTTAAGAAATTATTTAAATATTCGCTAATCTGTGTTTTAATGGTAGTTTGCGGGTCTGTATTTGAAGTTGACATAAAAAATCTAGACTATTAATATATGGAAGAAATTTTAATTAATATTGATAGTAGATATCGCGATACTATTATTTATCCAAATGAAACTAAATTTAGATATACATTAGAAAAAAGTATTAAAAATGTAGGTTCTATTAAACTAGCTAGTTTAGAAGTTAATAACTCTATTAATTATATCAGTTCTACTAGAAAAAATAATTTTTTTAAAATTCATCTACCTAATAAAACCAATGATCCTATAGGAACAATCATTCAATTAGAAGACGGTTTCCTTCAATTAGTTGGTAGTATTAACAATCTTATAAATAGTATTTTTGAAGGGTTATTTAATAAGAATAGTAGTTTACAGACCAAACAGGTAAATAATGAACCAATTGCAGAAAAGTACTTCTACATTTTATATTTAAATAATGATTTACAATTTGCTTTAGATTTTAATGATCCTACATTTATGCCTGCTACATTACAAAATCCTCTTATATTAAAAGCAGGATGGTATAGTATATATGGTATGGTATTACAGATTAATAATTATATTACACAAAAATATAATGAGAGAAAGGCATTCAAGGTAGCTAATTTTAATGATACGAGTTCTATAGGATTAGATTTAGGTAATTTTCAATTTACTTCAGCTGCTAGTTTGAACATATTTGATAGGAGATTTAGAAATGTATCAACTGTATCATCAAATAATAAAACATACTATCAACCAAATGCTACTGATTGTATAAGATTAGATGTTTTAAATCTACATAATAATATTTATAATGCTAATAATTTGGCAACTAATTTGTATACATTCAAGAATGATTTCTATAAATATTATTTATATGATACAACAAATTTTATTATCGCACCGACTAGTAGTAGTTATCCAGTTCTTGGTATTTTAGATAAACTTGCTACTAATTCATATATTATTCCAACAGCTTATGTAGGCGCGGGTACCAATTTATTAGGCGCTTCAGTATATTACTTGAATAATACAGCGGCTGACCCAACAATGGACAGTACACAAATTTATAATTTGCATTGTTCAACAAATTTAACATCATTACGTGTTAGTATTACAAATACATTTACAAAAGCCAGTGGTTCTAGTACAGATTATTATTATTATTGGCAGGATATTACAACAGGAACTGACCAAAGTTGGACAACAGCCGACTCTTCAAATACAACAGGAAATCTTGTTATTAAATCATACTTATTAGCACAAGGATTTATAACTATTGCACAATATAATGACGTTACATTTAAACCAAATTGTAAGAAAGATATTGCACCATTTGACATAGATTTGAATACTTATGTTGATTTGAATACTTACCTTGTTAATAATATTATTGATTTGAAAAGTCTTCAATATCCTCCGCTTGGTTATTTTCTTGGTTTTAGACCTGATATGACAAAGAAGGCTGATAAATTTTTAGTTTCACCAGTTTGGTTAGATACTGATTGTATAATATCGGCTCCAAAAATGTTTAATACAACAGGTGATTCATATATATTCTTTCGTATTAATGATTATGGTTATGTAGATTTCTTTAATAAACCAATGTTAGGTAAAATCCTTATGACAACTGGGTTGGGTAACCCAAAGATTGACGATGGTATGAGTAAAGAATATCGTTTTAGGCAACCTGTTAACCTTCAAAGACTCGATATTGAATTGGTTGATTATCTTGGTAATACATTAGATTTAAATGGTGCTGATTGGTCATGTACAGTTGAAATTAAACCTTATGTCAACTCTACACAGAAACTTGCTAATGAAAAACAAGCTCTAGTTTTTAGTTAAAATGATTTTAGTTAAAATAATAGTTAATTAATTTATTATTTTGTTCATTTAATTTATTAATCATATCATCCCAATATTCACATTCTTTAATAATTTCTTTTTGAACTCGTTTTAATGGTATTTGTATCATAGCATTTTCTGATTTATCTGCATTATAATATATATAATAATACAAATATTTATCAATAACTCTTTTAATTTTTGATTTATAATATATATAATCATATTGATTAAAATCATATTGATTAATATCATATTGATTAATATCATTTTGAATAAATTCACAAATATCTCCTAATTTTTTTAATTTACAATTATTTGAGGTTAACGATATAATAATATTTTCTTTAATTTTATTATAGGTAATTATTGATTTATTATTATTTTGGATTTGGTCATTTACAGTATCCAATGTACTAATAATCATTTCCATATATTTATCTGATGGAATAGAAATAATATATGATGTAATATCTTCTAATAATATACTGCAAAGCTGAGATTTATGACTATTTAGATAATAATATATATATTTAAAATGTTCATCTTTTAGTTTTTGATGTTGTTTTGATTTATTTTTTAATAAATAGTGGTTTTGTCTTATAGTATCATTAATGCTATTACTAGGAATATAATTAATAGAAAAATCTTCTGATATAATAATAGAAGAGTACTTTCTTTTAATCTCTCGTGGATTATTTATAATATCACAAATATCTGATAATTTAATATTAGTAGTCTTATTTACTTTTTGTGTCATATATTAATTATTTTAAAGATATTATTTTTAAGTATTTTTAACATATTAAAATAATCTAAAGATTTAGTACATATTATATCTATAATGAGTAATAATAAAAACGTTGTTTCAAATTTTGCAATTGGTATCGATCTTGGTACTACATATAGTTGCGTTGGCGCATATATGAATGGTAAAGTAGAAATTATTGCCAATGATATGGGTGAACGTACTACACCATCATATGTTGGTTTTAATGACGTGGAACGTATGATTGGTATGGCTGCAAAGAATGCAGCTTCCTCTAATCCTACTAATACAGTGTATGATGCTAAACGTTTGATTGGTCGAAATTATTCGGATAAGGCTGTTCAAGATAATCTCAAACATTTTTCATTTAAGGTTGTTGATAGAAATGATAAACCAAAGATTCAAGTAACATTTAAAGATGAAGAGAAAGAATTTACACCAGAAGAAATCTCAGCAATGGTGCTCACAAAGATGAAACAAACAGCAGAAGATTATCTCGGTCATCCAGTTAAAAATGCCGTAGTAACTGTTCCAGCTTATTTTAATGATGCACAACGTCAAGCAACTAAAGATGCTGGTGTAATTGCTGGTCTTAATGTACTTCGTATTATTAATGAACCGACTGCAGCTGCTGTTGCCTATGGTCTTGATAAGATGTCAGAAGCATCGAAGAATGTATTGATTTTTGATTGTGGAGGTAAACAGTAAGTACTGCCTCCTATGGTGAAAACCCATACTTGATATGTAATATATTAAGGAACCTGGTTAATTGCTGGAAACCCCTTAAGCTTATAATACTACAACGTGGTTGGTAACAACGAGCGTGAATGTTTAAAAAATTATAAGATTGGGCAATCAGCAGCCAAGCATCATCGTGAGGTGATGAAGGTTCAACGACTAGAATAAGTAAAGTTTAATGAATTATTCGCTTAAAAGCGTAGACAATAACTCGAAAATTCCACGAATGCCAGGGGGATAAATTGCGGTAAAACTGTTATTTATCCTAAGATATAGTCTGATCTTATAGGAAACTATAAGAAGTTAGGATAAAGAGCCTAACGATAACAAATTAGTCATGGGTACTCATGACGTTTCACTTCTTACACTTGATGATGGTGTATTTGAAGTAAAGGCCACTGCAGGTGATACCAACTTGGGTGGTGAGGATATTGACAATCGTATTGTTGATTATGTAGTCGAAGAATTTAAGAAGAAACACAAGGTTAATCTTAATGATAATAAGAAAGCAGTTAGACGTGTTCGTACTGCAGCAGAGAAAGCAAAGCGTGCTCTTTCTAGTCAAACTCAAACGTCAATTGAAATTGATTCACTCCACGAAGGAATTGATTTTAATTTGTCACTAACTCGTGCTAAATTTGAATCTCTTTGTATGGATATTTTCCAACGTACCTTAGTACCAGTAGAACGTGTTCTAACTGATGCTAAGCTGTCCAAAGGCCAAGTTAATGAAGTGGTATTAGTTGGTGGTTCAACCCGTATTCCAAAGATTCAAGAATTACTCACTAATTTCTTTAATGGAAAGGAACTCTGTAAATCAATTAATCCTGATGAAGCAGTGGCTTATGGTGCTGCAGTCCAAGCAGCCATTTTATCAGGTATGCGTGATGAGAAATTAGACCAACTGGTTCTACTTGATGTAACTCCACTATCTCTTGGTGTAGAGACTGCAGGTGGTATTATGACTAATCTAATTCCACGTGGTACAACCGTCCCAACTAAAAAGACTCAAACCTTCTCCACAGCTGTTGATAACCAACCAGGTGTAACTATTCAAGTATATGAAGGTGAGCGTCAATTGACTCAACATAATAACAAACTTGGAGAGTTTAATCTCAAGGGTATTCCACCAATGCCTCGTGGTACTCCACAAATTGAGATTACTTATGATGTAGATGCTAACGGTATTCTTTGTGTTTCAGCTGTTGAGAAATCTACTGGTAAGGCAGAAAAGATTACAATTACCAATCAATCAAGTCGTCTCAGTAAAGAGGATATTGAACGAATGGTAAATGATGCTGAGAAATTCAAGTCAGAAGATGAAAAAGTTAAAGCAAGAGTTGAGGCTAAGAACAAACTTGAAAACTATTGTTATAACCTAAAGTCTTCAGTTCTAAATGAAGAGAAGATGAAACAAGCATTAGGCAATGACCTCTCTACTGTTGAAAAGACAGTTGAAGAGACTCTAAAATGGGTTGAAGATAACAGTAATGCAACTACAGAAGAGTTTGAAGATAAGTATAAACAAACTGAATCCCTTCTAATGCCACTCGTATCAAAGGCATATCAATCAAATATGCCAACAAGTATGCCAACAGGTGCAGAAGCTAGTGGTCCAAAGAATGATGATGTAGATTAAAAGTAATTACTTATAAAAATTTCACATTAAATATAATAAATATGGCAAAGCTAATAATTATTATATTTATATTCATAATCATATTATTATGTCAATATAAAACAGATGAAAAGTTTGTAAATGTAAACGCATTAACACCGTACAATAATCTTCAAGATACTGTAAGTATATTAAAACAAGTAACACAATTATTAAAAGATAATAATATAACGTACTGGGTTATTCACGCCACCCTATTAGGAGCAGTTAGAAATAAACATATATTACCGTGGGTAGATGATGCAGATATCTCTATACATCATAGTGATTTACCTAAATTATTAAGTATTGAAGAAGAATTAAATAGAAATAATATTGGTATAATGAAACAAAAAGACCGTTATAAACTCTATCGATTAAATAGTAACTATCCATTCGTAGATGTATTTCCTGTTATAGAAAGTAATAACAAGTATATTTATGAAAATAATATAGCTAGGGAAACTTTAAAAAAAGAGTACTTTTATAAAAATGAATTATTACCATTACAAAAATACGAGTTTGAAGATTACTATGTATATGGTCCAAATGTTCCTACCAGATATTTAGAAACTAATTTCAAGAATTGGAAAAATAAAGGATATAAATCAGGTTGGATTAATTCCACCAGAACTTTCATCCAACCTAGTACTTTTGACTTAAAATATAGTACCAAACCATATTTGTGGATAGAAATAAAAGATAAGGATTATATTAAGGAATTAACCAATAAATATAACTCTATATTTAATATAATGATACTAAAGAAGAAACCCACCCGTTATATTATAAGATTATTATATGAATATGGAGGGATATATATAAATGGCAGAACAAATCAAAATCTGTATGATATTATGAATAAATTAAAGAAATATGATTTTGTTAATATAAATAATATGATAGCATCAAGAGCCAACACTCGATTAATGGGACTAGTATTAAAAAATTGGGACTATGTTCATAATAATAACATATTATCAGACACAATAAAAGACCTAGTAATAAATGAAAACTATTTAATTTTTCCCTCTAATAACAAATAAAGGTGTTTTATAGTTTTTAGCAGGTAACAAGTATTCAACAGTACGATCAATCTCGTCAAAATATAAAGTACCTTTCATATCAATTACATTCTTGTCGTCCATATTGATATAAATGTTGCAAATATCTTTAAATTCATCTATAAATGAACACACCCCATTCTCATATAGATTAATAATTTCACCATTCTTCCCTTTGAAATTTTTTAATTTTTTCATAATATCAATTACAATAGCGACTCTTTCACTCTTATTATTATACATTAATATGATTAACAAAAATATTTTTTATAAAACGAGTTATAAAAAATATTATTTATATAAAATATAAATGAGTTTTAATTGTAGTATTTGCAATAAGGAATATAAATCTTATAAAAGTTTATGGAGTCATAATAAAAATATTCATCCAGATTTAGATATCTATATTAGTAAAAAAGAACGTAATTTTAGTTGTAAACATTGTAATAAAAAATTTACTAGGAATGATACCCTGAATTATCATATAAAAAATACTTGTAAGAATGAACAAACTAATGAAATAAATGAATTGAAAAAACAAGTTGTAGAATTACAAAAGAAAATTTCCGAGAGTAAAACAACTAATAATATTAATAATGGAACAATTAATAAAACTGTTAATAATATTATTTATATCAACAAAATTGGAACAGAAAATTACTTGGAATTAAATGATGAGGAAACATCTGAAATATTTAGTAAGGAAATATCAGGAGTTGTATCTCTTATTAAATATATTTCCTGCATATGCAGGCATTTTAATGAACGTTTACCTTCAAACCATTCATTTTGTTCAAGTTCATTAGAAGGAAAATATTTATTAACATTTAATAGTGAGGAAGCTAAAGTTGAGAGTACCCGTAAGAAATATTTTTATCAAGAATTATTATCAAGCGCAGTTACTAAAATGGAATTACTTTATAATAAATGCAAGAAAAAATTTAGTAAGGATAAACAAACTAGAATAGAAGATACTATCGTAAGATTAAAAGATATTAAAGAGAGAGATTTTAATGATAAAATATTAAGAGAAATTAAAATTCAATTAATCCAACTTTCATATAATTGTCGTAATACCGTATTAAATACTTGGGATAATAATAAATTAATGGCAAACATAAATTCTAATCATTATGATAGTGATTTATCAGAAGACGATTATGATAGTGACTTATCTGAAAAATTCATATTACCAATATATAACAAACAATAATATGGCCTTCTTTTTATATTAGAAACGAAGAGCATATAATAACTTTCAGAGTAAAATAAAATATCTAATATAAATATAATAATGACAATCAGATATGTATTAAATCCATCACCTAATATTAGTCCTAATTATAATTCAGTAACTGGGGCTCTTGCAGATGCTGTATCTGGAGATGAAATTCATATTCATAATTCACAAATAGACGCGTTGTTAGTTATCCGTTTTTACATTGATAATTCACAAGTAGTCTTAGCCTTTAATGAAAATCAAAATTTAGGCTTTGACCAAATATTAAATAATAGTTCAGCTAACTTTTTAAAATCAACTAATAATATTTATTACAATGCTGGAAGTGTAATGGTTGGTCCTGAATCTGTTTTCTATACAACTAGTGTTGCTGCTTTTAATGAAGCGTATAAATTAAAAGTTCACGGTGGTGCTAAATTTCAAGCTGGAACCATTTCAATTGGTACAGCTACTGAAACTGGTACTAATTTTAGTGAGCATCTTAAAATCGATACATATGGTAATGTTCGTATTGGTTTAACAGAACAAACCTTATTAACTATCAATTCTTCAACTGGTAATATGATGGTAACTGGTACATCAGTTTTAAATAATAATGTTACTGCAACCGCCGCATTAAATGTATCTGGTGTGACTACATTACTTGGAAACACTACTGCTGTTGGTCGTCTTAATGTATCAGGTGAATCTATATTACTAGGAAATGCAACTCTAGTATCCCAACTTAATGTGAGCGGTGAGACAACTCTCTTGGGAAATACTACTCTAGTATCTCGCTTTAATGTATCGGGTGAATCAACCCTCTTAGGTAACATAACTGCAGTAGCTAGATTTAATGTATCAGGTGAAACTACATTACTAGGAAACACTACAGCAGTAGCTACATTTAATGTATCGGGTGAATCAACACTCTTAGGTAACACAACTGCAGTAGCTAGATTTAATGTATCGGGTGAAACTACATTACTAGGAAACACTACTGCTATGGCTCGTTTCAATGTATCAGGTGAATCAACATTACTAGGAAATACTACTATGGTATCTCAATTAAATGTATCAGGAAAAACAACTTTTCAAGGAGATGTTACAATGTTATCCCAATTTAATTTACTTGGTGATATGATTTATTCAGGTAATATGATAAAAAATGGTTTCACTATGATGAGTTGGTTTGATAATAGTATATCATCACAACCAAGTAGTACAAGTATTATCCCAACATCAACTCAAAACTATTATGGTTGCTACATTGATGTAAATTTTAGTTCATCTAAAGTCTATTCATATATTATGCAATCCTCTTATGGTAGCACTATTATTAAATGGACAATAGCCGGTTCAAATGATAGAAATACATGGTACCTATTAGATAATATAGAATCTTATAATGGAATGAATTATAATACAATAGGACAATTTAGAGATATACAATTTACATATGTAAGATTTATAGTTCGTAAGATTGATTTCCATTATAATGTCATGTGTCAACGTTTCTGTCTATATGACCAGAATGGTACTAAGATTAATATTAGTTTATATGATACTAGTAGTTGGGCGGCTAGTAGAGGTATAGCCTATTATCAAGGTAATTGGAGTAATCCTGTTAATAGTGATACTGAAAATAATATGTATTTGGGTTCACAAGATTATGATACTTATAATAATGGTTGGGATGGAACTTATACAGGGGGTCAATATAGTACTATTATACCATCAGGCACTATTGTAATTACACCCGCTATAGTAGGTCAAGCTAGAATGTATAATTTAGCTGAGATTGGTATTGGTATATCAGCACCAACAAATATGTTAAGTGTATCGGGTACCACCCTATTAAATGGTATAGTATCAATGACAACAACCTTAAATGTATCGGGTGAAACAACACTATTGGGTAACGCTACTGCAGTTGGTCGTCTGAATGTATCAGGTGAATCAACTCTTCTTGGTAATATGACAGCTATGGCTCGTTTTAATGTATCTGGTGAATCGATATTATTAGGAAATACTACAATTGTATCACAATTAAATGTATCAGGTGAAACAACATTATTAGGAAATATGACTACAGTATCCCGATTTAATGTATCGGGTGAATCAACTCTTCTTGGTAATATGACAACTATGGCTCGTTTTAATGTATCGGGTGAATCAACTCTTTTAGGTAACACTACAGCGGTTGCTCGATTTAATGTATCAGGAGAATCAACATTATTAGGAAATACAACATTATTATCACAATTAAATGTAAGTGGTATGACAATATTAGAAGGTGCAGTAACATCTAGTTCAACAGTAAATATTAATGGTACAATGACTGTTCTTAAAAAGACTCAAACATATAGTTTTAATGTTGGTAATGGTGGTATTGCAGGTACTAATAATCATGCAAGTGGTGGTGGTGCAGGTGGTATTATTGTTAGACAAAATAATAATATTATTAATTCATTATCAATAGCAACAAAAGGTGCCGAAACTAATGGTGAGGGTGGTAATGGAGGTATTGGTTTTGGTGCAGGTGGTGGTGGTGGTGGATATAGTATATATGGTATGGCAGGTGGTAATGGTGCTAATGGTTTTGTCTATATAAGAAATGGTGATATTGAATATTTTACTCAAGTATCTACATCATATACATTTATAGTACCTGGTATAACAAAAATTATAATGATGGGTGGTGGTGGTAGTGGTGGTAATAATTCATCTACAAATAATATGTCAGGTGGAGGTGGTGCTGGTTATCTTCAAATATATGATATAACAGTTTCATCTGGTGAGACAGCAAATATAACAATTGGAAATGGTGGTGTTGCTCCTGTGTCAACTAATGGATTTATATTTAATATTTATTCAGGGTATTTTAATGATGACACTAATTGGTTCGTATCAAGAACACCAGTACATACTGGTCTTGTTACAGATATGACAAGTATTGGTGCAGCTACAAATGGAATTGTACCTAATAATGGTTCTTGGGATCACTATTCAGTAGAGTGGTTTGGATATTTTTGTGCACCTGCAACTGGAACATATACATTTTATACAGAATCAGACGATGCATCATATCTTTGGGTAGGAGCAAATGCAAGTTCTGGTTATACAACATCTAATTGTGTTGTAAATAATGGTGGTGCCCATGGAGTAAATGAAAAAAGTGGAACTATCAATTTAGTAGCAGGAACATATTATCCTATTCGTATTCAATTTGGTGAAGCAGGTGGTGGTGATAATTGTATGGTATCATTCACGTGTCCTGGTATCAGTAGAACTTATAATTTTAGTAATTATTTTATAGCAGGACAAGTAACAGATGGAGAACAAACATCCGTAGTAATTAATAGTATCACATATAGTGCTAATGGTGGTGTTAATGGTGCAACATCTCAAACAGGTGGTGCTGGTTCTTCAATGGGTGGTAGTGGTGCAACAAATAGTAGTAGTGCAACAAATGGTATGAGTGGTGGTATGAATGGGCAAGGAACCTCAATATTTAATACTATTACAAATCTTAAGGAATCAACTGTATTATTTGCATCATCTTCTGGTGTTACAGCATCTTCTTTATTTGTAATAGGAGCATCAACTGCATCTAGTACATTAAATGTATCAGGAGAGTCTACTTTACTAGGCAATACTACAGCTATGTCTCGCTTTAATGTAAGCGGAGAGACAATACTTTTAGGAAATACTACAGCTATGGCCCGTCTTAATGTATCAGGTGAATCCACATTATTAGGATGTACTACAGCTATGGCTCGTTTTAATGTATCAGGTGAATCAACTCTATTAGGACATACTACCCTAGGATCACAATTAAATGTATCAGGTGAATCTACATTATTAGGAAATATGACTGCTGTTGCTCGTTTTAATGTATCAGGTGAATCTACATTATTAGGAAATACTACTATGGTATCTCAACTTAATGTATCAGGTGAATCGGTATTATTAGGAAATATGACAGCAGTAGCCCGTTTTAATGTGTCAGGTGAATCTACATTATTAGGAAATGCTACTGCAGTTGCTCGATTTAATGTATCGGGTGAATCTACATTACTAGGGAATGTTACTATGGTTTCACAACTTAATGTATCAGGTGAATCAACACTCTTAGGATGTATGACTGCTGTTGCTCGTTTCAATGTATCAGGTGAATCAACATTACTAGGAAATACTACTATGGTATCTCAACTTAATGTATCAGGAGAATCAACTTTATTAGGATATACTACACTTGTTAGCCGTATGAATGTAAGTGGTGAATCAACTTTGCTTGGCAATACTACATTAATGTCTCAATTAAATGTTTCAGGTAAGACAACATTATTAGGATGTACTACACTCGTATCACAACTTAATGTATCAGGTGAATCCACTTTACTAGGCGATGTAACATTAATGTCACAACTAAATGTGAGTGGTAAGACAACTCTTTTAGGTCATACTACACTTGTATCACAACTTAATGTATCAGGAGAAACAACCCTTTTAGGATGTATGACTGCAGTTGCTCGTTTTAATGTAAGTGGTGAGTCAACTCTTTTAGGTCATACTACTCTCGTATCTCAACTTAATGTATCAGGAGAATCAACACTTTTAGGAAATACTACAGCAGTTGCATTTTTTAATGTTTCAGGGGAATCAACTTTACTAGGAAATGCTACTATGATGGCACGTTTTAATGTATCAGGTGAAACTACATTATTAGGATATACTACACTCGTATCTCAACTTAATGTATCAGGCGAGTCGACATTATTAGGAAATGCCACTGCTGTTTCTCGTTTTAATGTTTCAGGTGAATCTATATTATTAGGAAATGCTACTATGATGGCTCGTTTTAATGTTTCGGGTGAATCTACACTCTTAGGTCATACCACACTTGTTAGTCGTTTTAATGTATCAGGTGAATCTACTCTACTTGGTAATATTACAGCTGTTGCTCAACTTAATGTATCAGGAGAATCAACTCTTCTTGGTAATAGTACATTAGTTTCCCGTTTTAATGTATCAGGAGAATCAACATTACTAGGAAATGTTACAATGGTATCTCAACTTAATGTATCGGGTGAATCTATATTATTAGGAAATACTACTATGATGGCTCGTTTTAATGTATCAGGTGAATCAACATTACTAGGAAATACAACTGCTGTTGCCCGTTTTAATGTATCAGGCGAATCAACATTATTAGGATATACTACTCTTGTCAGCCGACTTAATGTATCGGGTGAAACAACATTATTAGGATATACTACAGTTGTATCCCAACTTAATGTAAGTGGTGAGACAACATTACTTGGTAATGTGACAGCAGTAGGACAATTAAATGTGTCAGGTATGACCACCTTATTAGGAGATGTAACAGCAGTTGCTAATTTATATATTT
>Ga0214919_10002526_pt1 | contig 28650 bp, 25 predicted proteins | sample LL1503_MetaG_FD_177994 | JGI IMG/M metagenome (GOLD analysis project Ga0214919, IMG submission 177994) | Freshwater microbial communities from Lake Lanier, Atlanta, Georgia, United States - LL-1503 | ecosystem: Environmental > Aquatic > Freshwater > Lake | place: USA: Georgia | collected... | reverse complement strand
GTTTTTAGTCATGTTTTTTGACTAAAATTTAGAGGTTTCTATTCGGAGAGAATAGAAAAAACTTGGAAAGCCTTAAAACTGGGGGCGAAAAGTGGGTTTTTAGCCCCCCATTTTTTTAATTATGCCAATTTACAAATCCATTCCAGCTAATGTTTTGTTGCAGAGCCTGTGTTTACAACATCTTCGCCATAAAATAATTATCGATAAAATCACCTTCGCGGTTTAATAATTTTTTTCTGGTTCCCTCGACTTCAAACCCGAATTTTTTGTAAAAAGAAATCGCGCGGATATTGTCAAGTTCAACGCCGAGTTCGATTTTGATAAAGCCTTCTTTTTTCAAACTATCAATTATTTCGCTGAAAAAAATTGTTCCCAAACCCTTACTCTTCAAGGATTGGTTGATTGCTAATTTATCAATATAAGCAATGTGTTTTATGCGATAAGTGCCTTTGGTAATTACCGCCAGTCCCAAAATTTCTAAATCTTTTTTCCACAAATTTAAACGCGGAAAAATATCGAGCCAAATTTCTTGAAACTCAATTTTTTCTAGCACCGGATAATTCATGAAAATATTAACATCCTCGTGCATAAGAATGTCGTAAACTTGGTCGAAATCTTGTTTTGTTGCACGCTCCAAAGTAATTTGCATTACTTGCGTAACCTTTTAAATCCTGCCTCTAAATCATCTTTTAAGTCTTGAATATCTTCCAAACCAACATTGATTCTCAAACAGGTTTTATTGCTGTAAGCCCATTTCGTAATTGAACGAACGCCGCTTGGATCAATTGGTAGAATTAATGATTCGTAGCCGCCCCAAGAATATCCCATTGCGTAATAATGAAGTTTGTCAACCATACGCGCCAGTGATTCGTTGGAATATTTGCGATCCAAAATGATAGTAAATAATCCTGCCGCACCTGTGAAATCACGCTTCCAAAGCTTATGATTTTCATCTGATTCCAAAGCCGGATATAAAACTTTCTCTACTTCCGATCTTGCTTCAAGCCACTGCGCCAATTCCAGCGCTGATTTAAAGCAATGATCCATGCGAATTTTTGTAGTTCTCATGCCACGCTGAACCATGTAAGAAGAAAATGGAGCTGCGGTTACAGCCATATATCTAAAGGCTTCATACATTACGCGAAAATGTTTTTCCTGAACTGTAATTGCACCCATCATCGTATCGGAATGGCCATTAATATATTTGGTCAATGCGGTTACAACAACGTCGGCGCCATGTTCGAGCGGTTTGAAATAAATTCCACTAGCCCAAGAATTGTCAACAATAGTTACAATTCCCATTTTTTTGGCAACTTTACAAATTGCCGGAACATCTTGAATCTCAAAACTCAATGATCCGGGGCTTTCAAGGAAAATTACTTTGGTGTTTTTCTTAATTAGTTTTTTGATGTCTTCACCAATTTTTGGATCGTAATAAGTGGTTTCGATTCCAAGTTTTTTCAAAAATTTATCAGCAAAACTACGAGTTGGCGAATAAACATTATCCACCAAAAGCATGTGATCACCCTGCTTTAAAAATGCTACAAGCGCAGTATTAATGGCGGCAGCGCCCGAAGCAGTTACGAAAGAATTATAACCGCCATCAATTTCAGCAATTGCTCTTTCTAATGCAAAATTAGTTTGAGTTCCATAACGACCATATTTCAATTCATATGGCTCAACCAAATCATTGTTGGAATAGCCGCGTTCAGCGTAAATTAAATCTTTCAACGTTGGAAAAACGATTGTTGAAGATTGATAAATCGGCGGATTAACCATCCATCCTTGCTCTTTTGGATCACGTCCTGCATGTACGATGCGGGTTGCTTCATGCATTTTTTTATCCATTTTTACCTCAACAAATTGTCGCTAGAAAGAAGCGGTCCTAATTTTCTTCCCGCCAAAATATGCACATGAAAATGTGGCACAGTTTGATGTGAATCAGAACCAATATTAGAAATTAAACGAAAGCCTGTTTTATCAGCGCCAACTAAGGCGGCAATTTCACCGACTTTTTTAAAAAAGTAAGAAATATCTTCAGGATTTGCGTTCGAAACAAAAGACTGAAAATTAGAATATTCGCCTTTAGGAATTACCAAAACATGAATTGGCGTGGCTCTGGAAATATCGTTAAAGGCCAAAACTTTTTCATCTTCATAAATTTTTTGCGACGGAATTTCACCGCGAATAATTTTGGCAAAAATATTATTTTTTTCGTAAGCCATTTTTATGAAGATTTATTTTAAAAACTGATTGAGGAAGTCGATTTTTAAGAACAAAAAAATTATTGCGGATGCAGAGATTTATTCGCTGCGCAGCAATTCAAAATTTACCAAATTCGACAAAATATAATTTGATTTATATATTACTTCACTCTTTCAACATCAGCTGCAACGCGAACTTTAACCATCGAATCCGGATCTTGAACTTTGCCATCGCGACCAGAGCCTTTTTTAAGTTTATCAACCAGTTCCATGCCTTTAATTACACGACCCCAAACTGTATATTGATTATCTAAAAATCTTGAATCTTTGGTTACAATAAAAAATTGGCTATTTCCACTATCAGGATTTGCGGCGCGAGCCATTGAAACTGCGCCAATAATATGAGGTTCATCAGAAAATTCTGCTTTCAAATCGGGTAATTTGCTTCCGCCCATTCCAGTTCCTGTAGGGTCACCAGTTTGCGCCATAAAACCATCAATTACGCGGTGAAACACAATTCCATCATAAAATTTTTGACGGGTTAAAGTTTTAATTCTTTCAACATGTTTTGGAGCAATTTTTGGTAACATCTCAATTACAATGCGACCTGATTTAAGGTCGATATAAAGAATATTTTCCAAATCCTGAGAGGCTTTTGGTGCTGCTGACGCTTGATTCATAACAGAAAAAATTAAAGTTAAAAAAGTAAAAATATTAAAGAGTTTTTTCATAAAATTATAAAGTGAAGTTTATATCCTGTATTCGAAATAATTTTGAATACAAAATCTAGGCAGCTGAAAGAAATTTTTCAAGCTAGAGATTTTCTCAAAAAAAATCATTTATAAAAAAAGCCATATAAACCAAAAATTGCTCTTGAGTCTTCGATTTGTGTTTTTAATTTTCTAACTCTGTTCACAGAGTATGTAGCTTTTATTATTTCCGCACTTATAGTTTTTCCCATAAAGAAGCATCATTCATTTTTAATAAAATTATCATCAACAATTTTAAGAGGTTATTCAATGTCTATTAATAAAGTGATTTTGGTCGGTAACGTTGGTCAAGATCCTGAAGTTCGCACAACCCAAGACGGTCGCGAAATCGCCAACTTCTCCCTTGCTACATCTGAAAGCTGGAAAGATAAAGCTACGGGTGAAAAAAGAGATAAAACTGAATGGCACCGCGTTGTAATTTTTTCTCAAGGCTTAGTAAGTATCGTTAAAAATTACGTTAAAAAAGGTTCAAAACTTTACATCGAAGGTTCGCTTCAAACCAGAAAATGGACCGATAGCCAAGGTATTGAAAAATTTACAACTGAAATTGCTTTACAAAATTTCAACTCAACAATGCAAATTTTAGACTCTAAAGATCGTCAACCATCGGCAGATTCCTACTCTTCGACCTCATCTTCAAAGCGCAGCGATGTTTCAATTGAAGAAAATGATGATGAAATTCCCTTTTAAAATTAAATTCAAATAAGTTTGAATTTAGAAAATATTAAATTGCTGCATTTCAATTAGGCGCTGTCGCAAATCAAATTTTTCTAAGAAACTTTTGTGATTTTAATTTGATAAAAAAAAATTTTGATTTGAAAAATTTTTAGTTTAGAAAGTTTCGGCGCATCTGACGCAAGTTAGATGCGCTATTTTTTTAGCGCGCGCAATAACCTCGAATTAAATCTTACTTTCATGCCTACAATTACAATTAACGGTAAAACTACTTCAGTTCCCGAAGGAATTACAATTATCCAAGCATGCGAAATTGCTGATGTTGAAATTCCGCGTTTTTGCTATCACGAAAGATTAGCAATCGCCGGAAATTGTCGCATGTGTTTGGTAGAAGTTGAAGGCATGCCGCCAAAGCCTGTTGCCTCTTGCGCCATGCCGGTTACTGAGGGAATGAAAGTTCACACCGATACTCCAATGGTGAAAAAAGCCCGCGAAGGTGTGATGGAATTTTTGTTAGCCAATCACCCGCTTGATTGCCCGATTTGCGATCAAGGTGGCGAGTGTGATTTGCAAGATCAAGCTTATCAATATGGCTCTGGGAAAAGCGAATATCACGAACATAAGCGGGCAGTAAAAGAAAAAAATATGGGTCCTTTGGTTAAAACCCAAATGACACGCTGCATTCAATGTACACGCTGTGTGCGATTCATTGAAGATGTAGCGGGAACTGTAGAAATAGGTGCCATAAATCGTGGCGAAGGAATGGAAATTACCACTTATTTAGAACAAAATTTAAAATCAGAATTATCAGGAAATATTATCGATCTTTGCCCAGTTGGCGCTTTAACCTCTAAGCCTTATGCTTTTAAAGCTAGAAGTTGGGAATTAAGAAAAATCGAATCAATCGACATCATGGATGCAGTTGGAAGCAATATCCGTATTGATTCGCGCGGTGTTGAAGTTATGAGAATTTTGCCTCGTTTAAACGAAGAAATTAACGAAGAATGGATTTCCGATAAAACCCGTTTCTGCTACGACGGCTTGAAATATCAGCGTTTAGATAAACCTTACATTAGCCAAAATGGCAAATTAGTTGAAGCAGATTTTGATACAGCTTATGGCGCGATTATTGATAAAATCAAAAGCCTTAAAACCAGTGAAATCGCGGCTTTAACTGGTCAACTTTCAGCTTCAGAAGAAATTTTCGCTCTTAAAAAATTGCTCGAAAAATTAAATATTTCTAATTTCGATTGCCGTTTAAAAAATGAAAAAATCGACGCCAAAGATCGCGCCTCTTATCTTTTCAACACAACAATTGCTGGCATTGAATCAGCAGATGTTTGTTTGATGATTGGCGTTAATCCAAGAAAGGATGCACCAATTTTAAATAGCCGAATCAGAAAAAGATCTTTATCAAAAAAATTGCAAGTTGCGACAATCGGTTGCAACCCCGATTTAACTTATGCGCATCAATATTTAGGTGACGAAGTTGCAGTTTTAAAAGATATTCTCGATGGAAAATCTGAGTTTTGTGAAATTTTAAACAAAGCCGAAAAACCAATGCTGATATTGGGTCACGATATGATCAGCGGCAAAGATGGTGAATTAATTTTGACTTACGCCAAAAAAATTGCCGAAAAATTTAACCTGATTCAAGATGGTTGGAACGGATTTAATTTTCTTTCTAAATCTACCGGTCTGTTAAATGGCTTGGAGCTTGAATTTACTGGAACTTCAAGCGTTTTAGAAATCATGAAAAAAGTTGAATCTTCTGAAATTAAAATGGTGATTTTGCATTCAGTTGATGATGATTTAGATTTCGATAAATTAAAAAATACTTTCGTAGTTTACATTGGATCGCACGGCGACAAGGCTGCGCACATTGCAGACGTAATTTTGCCAGCTGCAGCTTACAGTGAAAAAGATGCAATTTACATAAATCTTGAAGGTCGTCCACAAAGCACCTCTCACGCGGCTTTCGCGCCGGGACAAGCTAAAGAAGATTGGCAAATTATCTTGGAATTAGCGCAAAAAATTGGGGTTGATTTAGGTTTTAATAATCTGGTTGAATTAAGAAGAGCAATTCGCATTGCTTATCCGATTTTTGCTAATTTAGAAAAAATTTCTAAAGCTACTTGGATAAAATCAACTGAAATTAAAAATGATTTTTCTGATAAAAAATTAGCAATTAAAGATTTCGATTTCTACCTAACCAACCCAATTGCCCGAGCTTCTCGCACTTTAAATAAATGTAGTGTTGAGTTAATTTAATTATCTCTTGAGTTCTCGGACTTATATTGCAACTTATACAAAATTTAGTTGCAAAAAAATTACACCTCAATAGTTTGCGCCGCTCCTCAAAGTCGGCTAAGTGTCATTTAAGTTAAAACCAAAAAAACAAATGTTAAAAATTCGTCTTTCTCGCGGTGGAAGAAAAAAACTTCCTTATTATCGCATCCTTGTTACCAATGCTACTTCACCTAGAGACTCTAAGTTCTTAGAGAAAATTGGAACTTATAATCCGCTTCTAGCTGATGAAAAAGAAAACCGCATCACTGTAGATAAAGAACGTGCCGAACATTGGCTTTCAGTTGGTGCACAACCAACCGAAAAAGTTGCAAAATTTTTGTTAGCCCTTGGTGTTAAAGGTGCTGAAAAATTTGTTCCAAACTTCAAGCCAAAAAACAAAGGCGAAGGTCTTAAGAAAAAAGCTTTAGCTCGCGTTGCTAAAGAAAAAGAAGCTGCCGATGCCGCTGCCGCAGAAGCTGCTGCCGCTGCTGAAGCCCCAAAAGCTGAAGAAGTTACTGCATAACTAGCTTTCCTCAAGTCAAAAAGACTTAAGGAAAACGAGCCCTCCGGCTTAAAAGTTGGAGGGCTTTATTTTTTTCTTTTCCTCATGTTTTCTATTCCCAAGCAGTTGCTGATTGCCACTAATAATAAAGGCAAATTTTTCGAGATCGAATATCTTCTAAATCAAATCAACATTAAAGCCATTCCCACTTTTCAATTTAATATTGAAGAACCAGAAGAAACTGGTAAAACATTCGCCGAAAATTCTCTGCTTAAAGCTCGTTATTACGGATCTAAAACGGGTTTAATGGCATTAGCCGATGATTCAGGATTATGCGTTGATGCAATGAATGGCGAACCCGGAATTTATTCAGCGCGCTTTGCTAAAAATGATCGCGGCGAAAATGATTTTAATTTTGCTTTTGAGAAAATTTCTGCTGCCATAAAAAATAATAATTACGCGGCACACTTCATTTGTAATTTGGGTTTTTTTGATCCAAAAACTAATTTTGAAATTTCCTTCGAAGGTCGAGTTGATGGCAATTTAACTTTCCCAGCACGTGGAAATAAAGGCTTTGGCTATGATCCGATTTTTATAAAAAATGGCATGAATCAAACTTTTGGCGAAATTGATCCTAAAGAAAAAGACCAAATTTCGCACCGCGCTGATGCATTTTTAAAGCTGGTAAATTGGCTAAAAAATTCTGGCTTGTAAAAGCACTCAATCGAAATTATGTAATTACAACAAATTAACTCTAATTTTACTAAAATGAGCAAAAGAGATTATTACGAAATTCTTGGCGTTTCGCGCAATTCCTCAGCTGATGAAATAAAAAAATCTTACCGCAAATTAGCGATGCAATTTCATCCAGATCGCAATCCGGGTAACAAAGAAGCTGAAGCTAAATTCAAGGAAGCAACCGAAGCTTATGAAGTTTTAAAAGACGACCAAAAAAAATCTGCTTACGATCAATTTGGTCACGACGCATTTTCACAAGGTGGTGGCGCAGGACGCGGCGGAAATGGCGGCGGAGCTGGAATGGGTGATTTTGATTTCAACGATATTTTTAGCAATTTCTCTGATATTTTTGGCGATTTCGGCGGCGGCAGACAAACCAAAAAAAGAAGTACGGCGCAGCGCGGCAGTGACATTCGCTATAATCTGGAAATTTCTTTAGAAGAAGCATTTCGCGGCGTAACCGAAAAAATCTCCTTTTCAATTCCTTGCTCCTGTGAAGCCTGTAAAGGAACTGGCGCCCAAAATGGTGATAAACCAACAGATTGTCCAACCTGTAAAGGCAGTGGAAAAATTCGCGCTCAACAAGGGTTTTTTGTGGTTGAACGCTCTTGCACAACTTGCGCTGGAGTTGGTCAAATTATTAAAAATCCATGCAAAATTTGTCATGGTCAAGGTCGCGTAAATAAAGACAAAACTTTAGCCGTAAAAATTCCTGCCGGCGTTGAAGAAGGCAATAGAATTCGTTTAACTAGCGAAGGCGAAGCTGGCGCGCGCGGCGGTCCGGCGGGCGATTTATATGTTTATATCTCAATTCGTAAACACCAATTTTTTAACCGAAAAGGTGATGATGTGCATTTTGAAATTCCGCTTAAATTCACAACAGCAGCGCTTGGCGGCGCGATTGAAATTCCAACGATTGACGGCGCAAAAGCAAGTTTGAAAATTCCTGAAGGCTCACAAAATGGCGATCAATTTCGCTTAAAATCAAAAGGCATGAGCGTTATTAATTCGGGCGGCCGAAGAGGTGATATGTATGTTAGAATTAACATTGAAACACCGGTGAAATTATCGTCTGAAGAAAGAGAATTGCTGATGAAACTCGATCAATTGATGAATAAAAAAACAACAAGCAATCCAAAATCGGAAAGTTTTTTTAAGAAAGTTGGCGATTTGTTTTCTTAATTTTTTGCGATTAATAGCCTATACCAAACGGTGATTATATATTTAGCACAGGTGAGAAGATTTTTAAAATTTTTTCATCAAAGAAATAGAATAGTAAAATCAGTCCGAATAATTTTAGCAAAACTCAAACAATAAACTTTTTTCTAAATGTCAGTTAGCGACGCCAGAATACTATTACATTTTGACATACATGAGCCAATAGAATTGACAGAACTTACTTTGTCTTTTGGCTCTCTTGCAAAACAATATAGAAAGCATCTAACAGATGAGCTGCGATCTCAAGGCAAAAAAATTAAAGACATAAATGACATCAAACTATACATAACCAAAATAGAAAATAATTGCATTCTAGCCGAATTGGCTGGCGCGGTAGATGTCTTGGGAACATTGGTTAGTGTTGCAAACTATACAGAGATTTTTGTCAAGTTTATTGAAAATGTTGATAAGGCTATTGGGTTCTTCAAAACTTTATCTAAGAGGGATGTAAAAAGCATTAAAGCTGAAGAGATCGAATACTCTAAAAAACAATGTGAAGATGTAGCGCAGTTCTTGCAGGTAGCTTCAAAAAAAGGAAAATTAGGTCTCTCAGTTGCGGAGCATTCAAATGAAACAGAACGCAAAACAATTCGTATAAAATTTGAATACAAAAGTGATGAGGTTTTTGAAGCTCAAAAAGGCGCCCTATTGGCTCAGAGTATTTTAGAAGAAAAAAGCGATGCTGATTACAAAGATGTTTTGATGTATTTCTATCAAGCTAACATAGATAAATCAAAGGCTGACGGCAAAACCACAGAAAGAGCGATAATTAAAGCGATCTCTGGAAAAGATTTGCCGATATTCATCATTTCTGAAATTGATAGAGACCGCGTAATGAGCCTTAAAGATGATCCAAAGATGAATCCTTTTAAGGCTTCTTACCGAGTAGATGTTAATGTAGAAACAGACAGAAATAACGTCCCTAAATTTTATCGAGTTCTATCAATAAAAGAGATTATTCCAGGGGAAGATACCTAAAAAGAAGCAAATATATTTGTAAATTTTTGTTTCAAGATAAATCACCCTAACTTTAAGCTATTTTTTTCCTTTCTCTTTCCGAATCTGATTTTAACTGCCCGCAAGCTGCTAAAACATCATCGCCACGCGTTTTTCTAATTGGCGCAATTAGGGCGGAATTTTTTAGAATTTGCTGAAATTTCAGAATTTGTTCAATGTCGCTGCGACCATATTCGCAGCCATCCCACGGGTTAAAAGGGATCAAGTTTATTTTTGCGTTCACATTTCCGCGGTTGATTAAATTAATTAATTCACGCGCGTGTAAGTCTTGGTCATTTACGCCTTTCAACATCACATATTCAAAAGTGATTTTTTGGTTTGGATTTTTAATGTTATAAGCTTTGCAAGCTGTTAATAATTCTTTGAGCGGATATTTTTTATTAATCGCCATAATATCGGTGCGCAGCTTGTCGTTTGTAGCATGCAGCGAAATTGCCAAATTGGTTTTTAATTCATCGGCGCAACGTAAAATTTCAGGCACCAAACCTGATGTTGAAATAGTGATTTTGCGCGCCGAAATGTCGAGACCGTCAAGATCATTTAAAACTTTCACCGATTGCGCCACATTTTCATAATTAAAAAATGGCTCGCCCATGCCCATGTAGACTATGTTGGTGAGTTTGCGGTTATTTTTATCCCAATCTCCGATCAAATCTTTAGCGATTAAAACTTGAGCAACGATTTCGTGAAATTCTAAATTTCTAACCCAAGTTTGCGTGCCGGTGTGACAGAATTTACAAGCTAGAGTGCAACCGACTTGCGATGAGATGCAAAGCGTGCCGCGGGTTTCTTCAGGGATGTAGACAACTTCAACTTCTTTGCAGTCGGAAAATTTTACTAACCATTTTCTAGTGCCGTCACTTGATAAAATATCTTTGGAAATTTCCGGACGATTTAGAGAAAAATTTTGAGCTAAAGTTTCGCGGATTTCTTTGGAAATATTAGTCATTTCATCGAAGGATTTTACGCCGCGAGCAAAAATCCAGTTCCAAATTTGTTTAGCGCGGAAGCTCTTTTCTCCAAGCGCCACAACTGCTGCTTCAAGATCTTTTTTATTTAAATGTGTGAGGTTTTTTTTGAATTCAGTCACAGATTTTATTTAGTGTTGATGATGGTTGTTTTGTAAAAATGACAAGCCCGAGTGGACCCCGTCGTGAAGACGGGGTGACAATGAGTATGTTTTTTGTACATACTTACCACTTTTTCCTTCAGCGGGCAATTCTAAAGCATTGTCACCCCGTCTTCACGACGGGGTCCACTCGGGTTTGCAGCTTACTTATTAATCGCATTTTTTTGCATTTCAAAAATTTCTGCGGCAGCTTTTTTTGCTAATTCATACATTTGCGAAACTTGTTCAAAGCTCATTGCGCCTTGTTCTGCTGTTCCCTGAATTTCAACTAAATCAAAATTCTGGTTGATCACAAAATTGGCATCAACTTCGCATTTACTATCTTCATCATAATCCAAATCTGCAACAACATTGCCGTTAAAAATTCCGCATGAAAGTGCGCAAACCAAGCCAATTAGCGGGTTTTCTTTGATAGTTCTTTTATCCATAATTTTTTTCACAGCTAAAGCTAAAGCAACATAACCGCCCGTGATTGAAGCGCAGCGCGTTCCGCCATCAGCTTGAATAACATCGCAATCAATTATTATTTGACGTTCGCCCAGTTTTTTTACATCAATTACAGAGCGCAAAGAACGACCGATTAAACGCTGAATTTCAATATTGCGACCATTTGGTTTCATTGGGTCGCGACTGTTTCTGGTGTGAGTTGAGCGCGCCAACATATTATATTCCGCAGTTACCCAACCTGTGCCTTTATTGCGCAAAAATGGCGGAACTTTTTCTTCAATTGTAGCGGTGCATAAAACATGAGTATTGCCAAATTTTATCAGGCAAGATCCTTCTGCATAAGCATTAACATTAGTTTCAATTGAAACTTTGCGGATTTGATCTGGGGTTCTTTTTGATGGTCGCATTTGAGAATTGAAATATATTTATTTGTATAAAAAAGCGCCGGAGAAAATAAATTCTCCGGCGCTGAGGCGCCAACTACTTTTTTGTAAAGTAGAAGTTTTATTCTTCTTGAACGAAGTCAAATTTGGCTTCTTTGCTTCTTCCTAAGCGTTTGCGTTCGTTAGAATCTAAGAATTTTTTACGTAAGCGTAGAGATTTTGGCGTAACTTCAACTAATTCATCATCGCCAACGTAAGTGATCATGTCTTCCAAAGTTAACTCTCGAGCTGGAATTAAGCGAATTGCTTCATCAGTTCCAGAGGCGCGAACGTTGGTAAGTTGTTTTCCTTTTAGAACGTTAACTTCCAAATCACCTTGTTTAGAATTTTCACCGATCACCATTCCTGAATAAACTTTTTGCTGAGGTTTGATGAACATAACACCGCGATCTTGAAGGTTCCAAAGAGCGTAAGCAACTGCTTCGCCGGCTTCAGTTGAAATCAAGGCGCCGTTTTTCTTATAAGCGATTTCACCTTTGTAAGGAACGTAAGCGTGAAAAATTCTGTTTAAAACGCCTGAACCTTTGGTGTCGGTTAAAAATTCGCTTTGATAGCCGATCAAGCCACGAGATGGAACGTAAAATACCAAACGATTTTTGCCGCCCATAGATGGTTTCATTTCAATCATTTCACCTTTTCTTGAAGAAAGTTTTTCAACTACAACGCCACTAAAAGCTTCATCAACGTCAACCACAACTTCTTCAACTGGTTCTAAAACATCGCCATTAGTTTCTTTTTTGAAAAGAACGCGAGGTCTTGAAACTGAAAGTTCAAAACCTTCACGACGCATATTTTCAATTAATACGCCAAGTTGTAACTCGCCGCGTCCACCAACTTCAAAAGCGTCTTTAGCATCAGATTCTTTAACTTTGATTGCCACGTTAGTTTCAGCTTCAGCAAATAAACGCTCGCGAATCATGCGTGAAGTAACTTTTGAACCTTCCATACCAGCAAGAGGTGAATCATTTACGCTGATGGTGATCGCCATTGTAGGCGGATCAATTGGGGTTGATTTGATTGGTTGAGTAACTGACAAATCGCAAAGAGTATCAGAAACCGAAGCTTTTTCTAAACCTGCAATTGAAACTATGTCGCCTGCTTGGGCTTCTTCAACGGGAACTTTTTCAACACCGCGAAACACGTGCAGCTTGGTTAAACGACCTTGCTCAACAACTTCACCTTTAAGATTTATTGCTTTGAAGCTCATCAAGTTTTTGGCTTTTCCCGAGTAAATACGACCAGTCAACATGCGACCAAAATAAGGACTGCGGTCAAGCAAAGTTGCAAGCATCATGAAAGGACCATTAACGTCAAATTTTGGCGGATTAACATGTTCCAAAATTAGGTCGAAAAGTGGTGATAAATCTTTGCGTTCGTCTTTATCCATATCACGAACACACCAGCCGTCGCGACCTACAGCGTAAAGAACTGGAAAATCTAATTGCGCTTCATTGGCATTTAGCGAAACGAAAAGATCAAAAATTTCGTTAAGAACTTCATCAGGACGCGCGTCACCACGGTCAATTTTATTGATGATAACAATAGGTTTTAAGCCAAGAGCCAAGGCTTTTGAAAGCACGAATTTAGTTTGCGGCATAACGCCTTCTGCAGAGTCAACCAAAAGCAAAGTGCTGTCTGCCATTGAAAGAACGCGCTCAACTTCACCACCAAAATCGGCGTGGCCGGGAGTGTCGATAACGTTGATTTTATGGTCTTTCCACATGATTGAAGTGCATTTTGCAAGAATTGTAATTCCACGTTCTTTTTCAAGGTCGTTGGAATCCATAACGCGATTTTCAACTTGTTGGTTGGCGCGAAAAGTTCCGCTTTGATGCAACATCGCATCGATTAATGTAGTTTTGCCATGGTCAACGTGAGCAATAATGGCAACGTTTCTGAAGTCGGTCATTTGTAATTTTTATTTTTTTTGGAAAAGAAACTGGATGTGGAAAATTTCAGCGTAAATACATCTGCGAAAAATTCGAAGGCGGCAAAATATGAATTGAAAACTAACTGTCAACTTCAAACCTTATGAAAGCACGATTTAAGCGGTTTTTTAACAAAAATTGATGTTTGGCTAAAGCAAATTTTCCGATGCGGGAAATTGTTTATTTTTGACATCTTGAGAAAATTGCTGCACCGCATTCGCAATTTGCGCAGCAATATTTGCATAATGCTTAACAAATCTTGGCTTAAATTCCTGATTAATTCCCAGCAAATCATCAATTACTAAAACCTGTCCGTCGCACTCTGCTGAAGCTCCAATGCCAATTGTTGGAATTTTTAAGACTGCCGAAATTTCACGCGCTAACTTTTCTGGCACCGCTTCAATCACCAAGCAAAAAGCTCCAGCTTCTTCAACTAATTTGGAAGTTTCTAAAATTTCACGCGCCGATTCTTCGTCACGTCCTTGATAAAAATAGCCGCCAATTTCACGAACATGTTGTGGCATAAGTCCAACATGTGCCATTACATTAATATTGTTTTGAACCAAAAATTTTACCGTTGAAACTAATTCGCGTGAAGTCTCAATTTTAATGGCATCGCAACCAGTTTTGGCAATTACTTTTTTTGCCGATTCCAACGCCTGTTCTTTTGAATTTTCGTAAGTTCCAAAAGGCAAATCGACAACTACAAAAGATTTTTTTACCGCTTTCATTACCGCTTTTCCATGATTTATCATCATATCTAAAGTCACGTCTAGCGTGTCTTTAAAACCATAAATTGTCATTCCAAGCGAATCGCCAACCAAAATTATATCACAATATTCGTCAATTATTTTTGCCATTGGAAAAGTGTAAGCCGTTAAGCAAATAATTTTCTCACGACTTTTTTTCTGTAAAATATTGGCAATTGAACTTGGCATTATTGATTTGGAGTTGAAGTTGTAACCGAATCTATTTGAAAGGGAGCATTTTCAATAGGCGCTTCATTTTCTTGTGGCGGTAAAATTCGCGACAAATCTTCTTTTGGCTTCTGCTTTGGCGCAACACCAGAAAGACCGAGATATTGCCTTGCCTGATCCATATTTGTGCTTTGTGAGAGTGCGCTGATATTTCCTTTAAGATTAGTTGCGATATTGATTGGACTTTGTTTTTGGCGAGTTCCAGTCAGGAAAATAGCATTAAATAAAACATCAGCGCTGTTAGTTACTAAATTTACCGATCCCGAAATAATTCCATTAACTGCAGGCGCTGTAACGTTGATGCGTAATTTTCCTTCTTTGCCATTAGCAACCTGAATCGTACCGTTAGCTTGTTTAAAGGTGGTTGAGCTATTTGGATTTATTAAAATTTTTTCCGGATCATTTAAACTGGCCCGATTATTTTCCAGATCAAACATTTTTTTAACTAACTCGTTCAAACCATATCCTTCAACCGTCGGAGAATTAGCATTAAATTTTATTTCGGCACTTAGTTCTTTAGTAAATTCTTCTTTTTTATCAGCCAAAGCGGTGATACTTGCAGAAATATTAGCGATGCCGGAAACGTTATTTATGCCAATAGTATCAGATAAAAGTGGTTGCAAAGAAGCATTATTAAACTGCAAATTACCGTTAATGGTTTTGTTTATTTTAATTCCTAGCAAACCTTTGTAGTTCACTTTTCCTTCATATAAATCGCAGGAAAATTCTGAATCATTCAGATCGCCATCTTTTAATTTTCCGATCAATTTAAAATTTTTAATCTCCAAATCATCCAGATTTAATTTATCGAAACTCAATTTTATCTTACCACTAAATCCTTCAAGCGATGGAAGTGCGTAGAATTGATCGAAGAAATTTTTATTCGGTGTTTTGTTAGAATTTTTATCCGCCGGTGAACTATTTTTGTGCAAAGTCTCGTAATGAAAATTGTCCGCCGCAATGTTCATATCAAATTTTGGAATTTTATCACTAATATCGATTGCCAAACTTGCATTCATCTTAGTTTTATCCGACCTCAAATTAAGGTCAGTAATTTCAACATATCCACGGCCGAAACGTAATTTTACCGATTGATCAAGAAACTGCTCGCCCTTGTAAGACAATTTATCGAAGCGCAAATTAAGAGCGTTATTTGAAGAAATATTATTGAGCCATAAAAGTTTTTTTATCAGCAATCCTGGTGATAAATAGATATTTTGCCCTGAAGTCAGAAAGTAGTCGTCAATGTTGAATTCATTAGTTTGAAAGCGGCTGGTAATATTAGAAACCTTGTCACTATTATCGATTTTTATCTCACCTAAAAATTCGCTATTACCATTGCCCAAATTGAGGTAAAAATTATTCAGCGTAACTTCATTTGGCGAAAGCAAAATGTCGGAATAAAGACTATACTCTTTGAGATTATCAAATTTTAAATTTTGCGATTCGACCTTCAGCCAATTAAAAATTTCTTTTAGACTTTTGCCATTTACGTCAAATTTTCCAACAAATTTAGGAACCTCTCCAGTATTATCCAAAGCGCCATTAACACGAAATATTCCCTCGCCTGGAACTCTAAAAATCATCGGCAAAATCAAAATTTCTCCCTCTTTGGAAATGGTCACGTAAAGATCAACATCTTTGATTTCACCTTCAAAATATTTTACATTGGTAATTTTGATTTCAGCATTGAGATCGAAATCTTTGATTTTATTAGTGAAATCAAAATTGATCGGCTCAATTTTTTTAGAACTGTCAATTATTTTTGTCTTATCAATTACTTCTTTTTTTACATCAGCTTCATCTTTTAGCTCAGGTTGTGGAGTGGTTTTGACCAAAGTTTCAACTGATTCATCAACAATATTTTTCATAGCATTTGACTGTTTCGCAGTTGCAGTAACTGTTACCGGATCACCCGACCAAATATTATCGAGATCAAGACTTTCCAAAACCAAGCTAATATCGATCAGCGGAATTTTATCGATAAAATTTACTTCCAGATTACCTTTTCCATTAACCAAGGCAGAATTAATTACCACATTATCAACCGAAATTTCTCTATCTTTATTCTTAAGATCAGCACTTATTTTAATAGGTTTGGAGCTATATTTTAACTTATTATAAACAACACTATTTCCACTTATATAACTTCTATAAAATGATTTTAATTCCAAAATTTCCGCTTCCAACTTACCCTTAAACTCACTTTCTAAAAAGCCTTTATTTTCAGAAGAAAAATTTCCCTCGATACGCATTTCCATAACCGGAGAAATCACTTCTAGCAAAGAATCTGGGCTATTGGAAGAAGAATTGAACTTAGAAATAAATTTAAAATTACTGACTATTGATTCGCTGCTAAAATCACCTTGAGCCAAAATCTTTTTTCTGCTAATTTCAATTTCAGAATTAATTTTTTGTACTTCTCGTTTTCTTCCAATGCGGTCATAAAAAATCGTATGGCCATTTTTGATCACGAGGTCGGGAATATTTTCAATATTCAGATTCGCTGCTTTTAACTCAGAAACTGCAAACATTTTAGCACTAATTCCAGAACCTAATTTTTTTTCTTTCTCGCCAGTGTCTTTAGAAAATTGGGCGATTATTTCAGTAAATTGATCCTTGCGCTCTACAACAATGTCACTTTCGCCATAACTTTCTAAAACTGGATCAGTAAAGATTATTTCATCAATAACTGCATCGCTGGAAAATTGGAAAATCGGTAATTTTATTTTAACCGATTTAGCATAAAGATTATAAATTTTTTGTGATTTATTTTCGACCTCTTCAGCAAAAATTTTTGGTTTATAATTTTGCAACAAAACGTCATTTGCTGTAATTGATGGGAACGGCAACAGCGAAATTCTAATATTGCCGTTAATCACAAAATTAGCACCTGAAATTTGACTAACCTTCTGAACAATTTGGAACTTTAAAGCAGAATTATCGAAAAAAAATGGCAGGATAAACAATAATAAAATCAATCCCAAAAACACTGACGCACCAATCTTAAAAGCCTCGGATTCTAAAATCTTTTCCTTAAGGCTTTTTGGTTTTTCAGATTCAATACCAATGTTTTCATGATCAATTTTAGTCATCTAGAAATCAATATTCTCCAGTTCATGAATCAGTTTTTCGTTAGTGATCGAGGCGTTATTATTTTGAAAAGAATTATATAATAACAGCAGCGCTAAAAATAACAAAATTGAGATCAATAAAAAATTAAAAACACTGTCTTTATTAGGCGACAATTGGTCGCTTTCACCAATATTTAAAAGTTGATGTTTTTTATTTTCAGTATTGGAAGCGATCGGTAAAACTTTTATTTTTTTTTCAATAAGTTTTGGATCAATTTTCAAGAATTTAGCATAAGAACGAATAAGTCCCGGAACATATAAATGCTTGGCTACATGCTTCAAATCATCATTTTCAATCGCTTCAATATCGCGCGATTTAATTTTCAAATAAATGCTTATTTCAGCAACTTCCATTTTCAAAAATTGACGTTTTTCACGCAAAATTTGACCCAGAGAATTGTCAGCAATTTGTTGGTTTTCTTCTGTTTTCATTCTACCAGTAAAGCAAGATTTTTAGTTGCATCAAGAACCGCCAAAGAAGCAGCATTGTCCGACATCTTCTTTAGGGTTGCGTGACTATCAATCAGATTTTTTAAGAGTTCATTTATTTTATTAATCGTAAATTCACTTTCAGTTACAACAATCGCTGCGCCGTTTTTCTCAAGATAACGAGCATTTTTTTCCTGATGATTATCTGCTGAAAGCGCAAATGGAACTAAAATCATCGGCTTTTTTGCTGCACAAAATTCAAAAATTGAAGAAGAGCCAGAGCGAGCAATTACAAGATGTGAAGACTTTATTAATTCTGACATATTCACAAAAAAAGAATCGATCACAATGTTGATATTAAAAGATTTATATTGCTCAAAAGTTGCCATCATCAATTCAGTGCGACATTGCTGAATTATTTGAAGTTGCGATTTAATATTCTCGCTCAAATTAAAAAAAGCTTTAGGCAAAATTTCGCTGAAAATTCTCGCACCGCCAGAACCGCCAATAACTAAAATATTAAATAAATTTTGCGTTTCCCCCTTTTTTTCCTGATAAAAATCAGAAGCCAAAAGCACATCATAACCCATTTTATTATCCGTCTGTATTTCTTCAGACTCTTGAACTGGCAAACTGTATGGAATTTGACTTAAATCTAGAATTTCCTGACGCACCGGATTTCCAACAAAAATAGTTTTCTGCAAATCATTTTCCGCAATTCCCGAAGTTTCAGCAAAAGAAAGAGCAATTTTTTTGGCATATTTAGCAAAAATACGATTCACTTTCCCCAAATGGGCATTTTGTTCATGAAGAATAATATTAGTTTTAGTTAAAATCGCTACAATCAACACCGGAAAGGTTGAATAGCCACCAAAAGCCACCACATATTTTGGCTTATCGCGCAAGAAAAAATACAAGGATTGCAATATTCCATAACCAATTTTTAGCGCCGCTTTAATCAGCGCAATCGGTGATTTTTGTAATTGCGAAGAACAAATAAATTTCGACTTAAAAGCATCTGCAGGCTTGATATAGCTGGCGATTTTTCTATCGCCTAAAAAAACCACTTCCTGCTTTTGCGCTGCCAAATATTCAGCCAAACAACGAGCCGGAATTATATGACCACCTGTGCCACCGCTAACAATAAAAATTTTTTTAGACATTAATATATTTTTCAAATCTTGACAAATGGAAGTTGATTTCTACCTTCGCGGACTTCCCCCAAAATTTCAAACAAATTTCAAAACATTTTTTGATTCTCAAATGGTTAAGCACTTTATTGATCTCGATCGGATTCCAGCAAAAGAGCTACAAAAAATTCTAGCTTTAAGCAAAAAATTAAAAAAAGAAAATATCGCCAAACAGGTAAAATTATTGCCGCACAAAAATCTGGCGATGATTTTTGAAAAAACCTCAACTCGCACCCGAGTTTCTTTTGAAGTTGGAATTAATCAACTTGGCGGTCATGCTGTTGTGATGAATAAAAATGATATGCAGTTGGGAAAAGGTGAATCCATTCAAGACACCGCCAAAGTTTTATCGCGTTTTGTTGATGGAATTATGATTCGCTCCAACTCACACAGCACAATTGAAGAATTGGCAAAATATTCGTCAATTCCAGTAATTAACGCCCTTTCCGATTTTTCACATCCTTGCCAAATCATGGCAAGCATTTTAACAATTGAAGAATATTTAGGTAAAATTAAAGGTAAAAAATTAGCTTGGTTTGGTGATGCTAATAACGTACTTAATTCTTACATTCACGCCGCAAAAGCTTTTGAATTTGAATTAGCAATTGCCACACCAAAAGAATTTAATTTTTGCAATTCTGAAATCAAAAAAGCAGTGAAAAAAGGTGCCAAAATTTCCCATTTTTCGGATGCTAAAAAAGCTGCGAAAAATGCCGATGTTTTAATCTCAGACACTTGGTTTTCGATGGGTGATGAAGCGGAAAGTAATGATGCCTTAAAACAGAAAAAGTTAAATTTGCTCACACCTTTTCAAGTGAATGCCAATTTGATGAAGCTGGCGAAAAAAACTGCGATTTTTACCCATTGTTTGCCGGCTTATCGCGGGTTTGAAGTTACAGCCGGGGTTATTGATTCAAAACAATCAGTAGTTTTTGATGAAGCGGAAAATCGCTTGCACGTGCAAAAAGCGATTATGCTTTGGGCGATGGAGAAAATAGCCTAAACGGCTATTTTCGGCTTTCACGCGATAATCAAAATAACTACTTCCTCAACTCCCGCAAAAATTCCCCAAAATGCGGCTTCTGCTTCGACTTTTCTTCCAAAAACTCTTCCAAACTTTTTTTACATTTCACGAAAGAATCTTTGGTCATCGAGCCATTGTGATGCTGATAAATCAGATAAAGCAAAAAAGTATTCAACACATCAGTTTCGCAATAATCGCGAATTTCCTGCAAGCGCCCTTGATCATAAAAATCCATCACCATCGAACCATCAACACCGATCTTTCCCGGCAATCCAAAAGCGGCACAAAGTTCATTCATTTTAACTTTCGCCGAAGCGCCGAAATCTGAAAATGCTTCTGCCAAATCACAATGCCAATCCAAGCTGTAGCGCTGATTATAATTATTCCATTTGTCGCCGCTTTTATAAAGCCAACCAGCTTCAACTTCATGTTTCATCGCGGCATATTTTAAAACCGGAAGATCAAAATGCTTGCCGTTAAAACTAACCAAACGTGAAAAATTCTTTTTTAAATGAGCAAAAAAACCTTTTACCAAATCAGCTTCATTAGCAATTAAATCGCCACCGGAACGAATATCGATAATGCGATAAAGTTCTGTACCATTAAAATCGCGGATAATTTCTGCTTCCAAAAAACTAATCGCGATTATTTCGTGAAATGGTTGACGCAAAAAAGCATTTTTTTGGTCAGTTAAATCGAGGTGATATTTGGTCAAACCTTGGCGCAACTCATCTTTGGAAGCGTTGGGAAGATCGAGTAAATTTTTTGCCGCTTTTAAATCGGGAATTGTTTCAATATCGAAAACGAAGAGATTTTGGTGTTGCATTTAGCGTAAGTTTTAATTGGAATAAATTCTTCTCATAAACTCCTAAAACATCCAAAAAAATGCAAGCAATTCTTCTTCGTAAAACTGGCGATGCCGGTAATTTAAAATTGGAAAATGTTGACAATCCAAAACTAAGAAAGGGTGAAGTTATAGTTAAACATACTGCAATTGGGGTGAATTTTTTCGATGTCTCATTTCGCCGCGATCAATATAAAATCAGTCAAATGCCCGCCATTCTAGGAATGGAAGCTTGCGGAATAATTGAATCAGTTGCCTCAGATGTTACTGATTTTAAAGTTGGCGATCGCGTTGCTTACGCCACTGGCGGCATTGGCGCTTACGCTGAAAAACGCGCAATCAGCACTCATCATTTGGTTATTCCGCCGGCAAGTATAAGCGACAGTCAAGTTGCAGCCACTTTATATAAAGGCTTAATGGCTCATGCTTTATTGCACCGCGTTTATATTGCCAAAAGAGCTAAAAGAATTTTGATTCATGCTGCCGCTGGCGGCGTTGGACATTTGCTTTGCCAATGGGCGCGTTATTTGGGTTTAGAAATAATCGGAACTGTTGGCGATGATAAAAAAATTTCAGCAGCAAAAATTAGCGGCTGCAATCACGTGATAAATTATAAAACCCAAAATTTGGTTGAAGAAGTTGCTAAAATCACCAATCACGAAGGTGTTGGATTGGTTTATGACGGAGTTGGAAAAGACACTTTGGAAAAATCCTTGGAATGTTTGTGGCCAATGGGAATGTGCGTAAGTTTCGGTGAAGCTTCGGGAAATACTGACAAACTTGATTTAAATTATTTGGTCACCAATTCACTTTATTTAACTCGCCCAACTTTGGCGCTTTACAAAGCCAATCGTATAGAATTGGCTTTATCCGCAGCTGAAGTTTTTGCCGCCGTGGAACAAGGTATTTTGAAACCGCAAATTACTACTTTTAATTTTAAAGATGTTGCTAAAGCGCATCAAGCGCTGGAAAGCCGGGCTACAACTGGTTCAATAGTGCTGACATTTTAGCACTATTCGTAACGAAGAATCTCTGCTGGATTAGATTTACTCGCTTTATAAGCCGGATAAAGCGTTGCCAAAAATGATAAAACCAACGCCATTCCAACAATCACCACAATATCTGAAACAAATATTTTTGATGGCAAAGTTGAAAGAAAATAAATTGTCGGATTAAACAAAGTTGTTTCAGTTGCCGATTCCAACCACAGTTTAATATTATTGATATTGGCGGAGAAAAGCACGCCAATCAAGAACCCCAAGAAAGTTCCAACCACGCCAATTGATGATCCGCAAATCAGGAAAATTCTCATAATTCCACCTTTGCTCATTCCCAAAGTTCGAAGCAATGCGATGTTTTTATTTTTATCATTCACCAACATAATCATGCTCGAAATTATGTTAAATGCTGCAACCAAAATAATCAGTGCCAGAATTAAAAACATAACTGTGCTTTCAACTTTTAGAGCATCGATAAATCCTGCGTTAGCCTGCTGCCAATCCGTTGCGTAAAGTCCTTCGTAACCAGACAAAATATTGTAGAGCTGGATTTTTATTTCTTCGATTCGCGTTGGATCTTCAGCAAAAATTTCAATCCCCGAAACAGTTTCAGGAAAGCGAAAATGAATTTGCGCCATGTCAAAATTCATAAACACAGTTGTTGAATCATATTCATACATTCCACTATCAAAAACACCGCCAACTTCGTAAGTTTTAATGCGCGGAATCGAGCCAATAATGGTTTCAGAAGTTTCGGCAGAAATAATTTTAATTTGATCGCCAATTTTTAAATTCATGTTTTGCGCCACAGCAGATCCAACAATTACTGAATTTTTATTTTCTAAATTTTCAATTTTTCCGGCAATAATATTTTGCGAAATTAATTTTTTATTTTTCAAATCATCAAGTTTCACACCTTTCACCAACCCGCCCAGATTCTTGCCCGCAACCGATAACATCGCCTGACTTTCAGCAATAGGATTTGCATATTTCACACCCGGAATTTTTTGAATTTCTGCAATAATTTTTTCATATCCGCCAATTTGATGAGCACGACTATAAATTGTTAAATGCGAATTAATCCCCAAAATGCGATTCACCAATTCATATCGAAAGCCATTCATCACCGACATCACAACAATCAAAGTGGCAACGCCAATCATAATTCCGACAAAAGAAAAAATGGCGATCACCGAAATAAATCCCTCTTTGCGTTTTGATTTGAGGTAACGCAGCGCGATTAAAAATTCGAGTTTTGAAAACATGTTATAAGTAATTTGAATTTTTAGAATTTTGACTTGCTTGAGTTTAGGAATTTGTTACAAAACGATTGGACCCCATCGTGAAGACGGGGTGACAATTCTTTTATATTGCCCGAAGTAGAAATTTCATAGTCAGCTGGAGAAACTAAAGACGCTGTCACCCCGTCTTCACGACGGGGTCCATTCGGACTTACAGCAACTTATAAAATCCCTTTGCTCGTTGAATATTCAAAATGAAAAACTTCGTCGGGATGAACAATTTTGCGAATGTCGTGTGAAGCTGACGCAGCTTCGGCGAAGCCCGTCAAAATTAACTTTAATTTATTTTTATAAGTCGCGATGTCGCCAATTGCGTAAATTCCTTTTTCGGAAGTTTGCATGGTTGAAGCATCAATAATTTCAATGTGGTTTTTGTGCAGGTTTAAACCCCAATCGGCGATTGGCCCGAGTTCCATTGCCAAGCCAAAAAATGGTAATAAATAATCGGCTTCGAGTTTTTTAACATTGCCGTCGAAATCTTTTACTAAAACCGCTGAAAGCTTGCCATCATTGCCTTCAAGACCATCGAGTTGAAATGGAATTACTAATTCAATTTTTCCAGCCGCAGCTAATTGTTTCATTTTATCAGCACTTTCCGGCGCACATCTAAACTTGTCGCGGCGGTGAATTACGTAAACTTTTTTAGCAATTTCGCCAAGGCTTAAAGCCCAATCAACCGCAGAATCGCCGCCGCCGGCAATTACTACATTTTTGTTGGCAAATTCTGCTTTTGAACGCACGGAATAAAAAACTGATTTTCCTTCATATTCTTCAATTCCATCCAAAGGCGGACGATTAGGTCCAAAGGCTCCGCAGCCTGCTGCAATAATAATTGCTTTGCAGTTAATTTTGGTATTTTTTGAAGTTTCAATTGCAAAAGTTCCATCATCATTTTTAACAATTTTTTCAACGCGCTGATTCAAATGGTAAGTCGGGTTAAAGGGCGCAGCTTGGACTTCGAGCAATTCAATTAATTCACTCGCCAAAACTTGCGGGTGCGCTGGAATATCATAAATTGGCTTTTCAGGATAAAGCGCTGAACATTGACCTCCGATCACTTCGAGAGTGTCAATAACATGCGATTTTATTTTTAACATTCCCGCTTCAAAAACAGAAAATAATCCAGCTGGACCTGCGCCAATAATTGCTAAATCAGTATTGTGTGTGATCATGATTACGATTTTATTTTTAGAGATTTTTTTCAAACTTAAGTTTCGACTGCCAAAAACACAAGTTCGCAAATCGCGACTTGATTTTAGAAATGGTGGAAAATATTTTATTTCAGCTCTAAAAAACACTCACATATAAATAAACCAAAACACCTATATGAAGTCTCAAACCATGAATGAAAGCTATTTTCATAATCCAATTAAACTTCTTCATCATCTAAAAGATGCTGGCTTCACAGAAAAGCAAGCTGAAGCTCAAGTTGAAATAATGTCTGATTATGTTGAGCATGAATTTGCTACAAAAAAAGATTTAAAAAATCTCGAACTAGCAACTAAGCGTGATTTCAAGGAATTTGAACTAGCGACCAAGAAAGATTTCAAGGAATTTGAATTAGCAACCAAAAGAGATTTCAAGGAATTTGAATTAGCAAATAAACGTGATTTCAAAGAATTTGAACTAGCGACCAAAAGAGATTTCAAGGAATTGGATTTAAAATTTGACGCGATGTTCAAAGATTTTGAGCTTAGATTAACTGTCAAAACCGCTGCAATTGTTGGATCAATTGTCGGCTTTTTTACTATTCTAGATAAATTCATAAAATAACCAATCGGCGAGCCCGCCACTTCTACATTGTCTGCAAAGCCTTGCGCAATCTTTAAAAAACTAAAAACATGTTAAAAACTGCAAGCTTGGGCTTCCCAAGAATTGGCGCTAATCGTGAGCTTAAAAAAGCTGTCGAAAGCTATTGGAAAAAAACTTCTTCACTTGTTGATTTGCAAAAATCTGCGGCTGAAATTAGAGCAAAAAACTGGCAAACTCAAAAAGCTGCTGGAATTGCTTTTATTCCTTCAAATGATTTCTCATTTTACGATCAAATTCTTGACACAATCGCCTTATTTGGCGCGGTTCCCGATCGTTTTAAATTTAACGGCGGCAATATCGATTTAGATCTATACTTCGCAATGTCTCGCGGCGCACAACGCGATGGAATCGATGTTATTGCAATGGAAATGACTAAATGGTTCGACACCAATTATCACTACATCGTTGCTGAATTTAAAAAAGGTCAGCAATTTAAAATTTCTTCCAGCAAAATTTGTGATGAATATCAAGAAGCTAAAGCACTTGGGATTGAAACTCGCCCTGTAGTTGTCGGACCTTTGTCTTTCTTGCTTTTAGGCAAAACAATTGATGGCTCAGACAAACTAGATTTGCTTGATAATTTGCTTGTTGCTTATGTTGAGCTTTTCAAAAAATTACAAGAAATCGGCGTTAAAGATGTGCAAATTGATGAGCCATTTTTAGTTACTGATTTGCCAAAAGGTGCAGTGGATGCTTACAAAAAAGCTTTTACTCAAATCAAGCAAGCTGCTGGTTCAATCAAAATTCACTTGGCAACTTATTTTGACAGCTTGAACGATAATGCTGCTCTTGCTTTTGAACTTGGAACTGCCTCAGTTCACGTTGATTTGGTTCGCGCGAACGAACAATTTGCTGAAGTTTTAAATCTTGTGAAAGCAGACCAATCTTTATCTCTTGGCTTAATTGATGGCAGAAATATCTGGATTAATAATTTAGAAAATTCTGTTTCAATCGCTAAAAAAGCTGTAGAAAAACTAGGTCGTGATCGCGTGATTGTTGCTCCTTCATGCTCTTTAATTCATACGCCAGTTGATTTAAATTCTGAAACTGCGCTTGATGCCGAATTGAAATCTTGGCTAACTTTTGCAACCCAAAAACTTGATGAATTGGCTGTTATTGCAAAAGCTGCTGATGGCAAAGAATCTGAAGTTAAAGCTGCTTTGGACGCTAATAAAGCTGCAATTGAAAATCGTAAATCTTCAAAAAGAATTCATGATGATGCGGTTAAACAAAGAGTTTCTTCAATTGATGAATCTTTGATGAATCGCAAAAGCAATTTCACGACTCGCAAAAAAATTCAAGCTGACTTCATTGATTTGCCTTTGCTTCCGACCACAACAATTGGTTCATTTCCGCAAACTAAAGAAGTTAGAAAATATCGCGCTGACTTCAAAGCTGGCAATATTTCAGCGACTGAATATGAAAAATTTGTTCAGGAAGAAACTACTCGCACAATTCTTTTCCAAGAAGAAATCGGCCTTGACGTTTTAGTTCACGGCGAGTTTGAAAGAAATGACATGGTGGAATATTTCGGCGAACAATTGAAAGGGTTTTTCTTCACTAAAAATGGCTGGGTTCAAAGCTATGGCTCACGCTGCGTAAAACCTCCAGTAATTTTCGGCGATGTTTCTCGCCCCTCTCCAATGACTGTTGAATGGGCAAAATATGCTCAATCTCAAACTAAAAAAATCATGAAAGGCATGTTGACAGGTCCGATCACCATTTTGCAATGGTCTTTCGTGCGCGATGATCAACCTAGAAAAGACACTGCTTTGCAAATTGCCTTTGCAATTCGTGACGAAGTTAATGATCTAGAAAAAGCTGGAATTAAAATCGTACAAATTGATGAAGCGGCTCTTCGCGAAGGTCTTCCTATTCGTAAAGCAAACTGGGCAAACTATTTGAAATGGGCCGTTGAAGCCTTTAGAATCAGCGCTTCTGGCGTTGAAGATAAAACTCAAATTCACACTCACATGTGTTATTCTGAGTTCAATGACATCATTGCCGCGATTTCTGACATGGATGCCGACGTGATTTCAATTGAAACTTCGCGTTCACAAATGGAATTGTTGAATGCTTTTGTAAACTTCAAATATCCAAATGAAATTGGACCAGGCGTTTACGATATCCACAGCCCTCGCGTTCCTAAACAAGAAGAAATGGAAAAACTTTTGCGCAAAGCATTAGACGTTTTAAAACCGGAACAAATTTGGGTAAATCCAGATTGCGGTTTGAAAACTCGCGATTGGCCAGAAACTAAGCAAGCGCTTCAGTTGATGGTTGACGCAACCAAAGCAATTAGAGCTCAAATTCAGTAGTTTTTCTGTTAATTTAGAATTTTAAAAAACCAGTTCACAATTAATTTTGTGAACTGGTTTTTTTGTGGATATACCTCTCCAAACAACACTCTTTCATCCTGAACTTGTTTCAGGCGCTGTCGCGTAAATCAAGTTTTTCTAAGAAATTTTTGTGATTCTAAATTTTTTGAAAGGTAAGTGTACCCAGATGTACGTGCGTTTCAAAAAATTTAGAATTGCAAAAAGTTCGACGAAAAAGTTGATTTACGCGACAGCGCCTTTCAGGATGACCAATTAAAATTATCAATAATCTATTACTAAACCCAAGGTAGAATTTTTTGAATACAGCTCGACTCTGGTTTGGTTGCATTATTTTTTCACATCAAAATCATCGCCGACCTATTTGATCAACCAAGTCAAATAAAACCTGATGATAAGTCATCAACTTAAAATCAGGCACCAAAACAAACTCAAACCAAAACCTAAAAAATGCAAACCGTTAATTAGGGGAGCCACCACCAGAAAACATCACACCAAAATCCACCAAACCCAAAACCCACTTGCTAAAAAGTTAAATTTTGCAACTGACTTTTTAACATAAACCTCAATGTTACTAAAAATTTGTTAGAAATTGAATAATGAGTCTGTCGCAAATCAAACTTTTCTAAGAAATTTTGATTTGCGACAAACTCATAATTTCAAAACAAATTTGGATGATTCTTCTATACCAAATTAACTATCTCTTGATAGCACTAACGAAGTATTTTTAAGGAAAAATTGCGACTGGAAATTTAAGCTGTATCAAGTGATACAGCTTCTTTTTCTGATCAAATTTTTACCAAAAAGACAAAGTTATAGCTATCAAGAGATAGTTAATTTGGTATAGGTAACATTGAGGTTTAAAATTTACGCAATGGTGCCACAATTTAAGAAATGAAATATTTGATTTTTGAACAAAAATTTGTTTGCGATTGAAGTAGAAAAAACATTCTCCGAGTCAGCAAGAATTTCTGTTTGCTTTTTATTTCACCATTCATAAATTTACGCGCCTTCCCTTTAGAAAGCGCTTAAAACAATCACAAATTCTAAATCTATTTTGCTGCTTTGAAGCTTGGTAATCATGCTTTGAGGAGATTTTATTAATTTTGTAAAAACATTAATTTTATGTCTAAACAAACCTTCCAACGCAACAAACCACACGTTAACATCGGAACCATCGGTCACGTTGATCACGGCAAAACTACATTAACCGCTGCTATCACAACTTATCTTTCAAAAAGCGGA
>Ga0214919_10002525_pt1 | contig 28669 bp, 27 predicted proteins | sample LL1503_MetaG_FD_177994 | JGI IMG/M metagenome (GOLD analysis project Ga0214919, IMG submission 177994) | Freshwater microbial communities from Lake Lanier, Atlanta, Georgia, United States - LL-1503 | ecosystem: Environmental > Aquatic > Freshwater > Lake | place: USA: Georgia | collected... | reverse complement strand
CCAAACGCCAAGGGCTTGGTCCGGTTTGGGACTCGATTGCTCAAGCGCATCGCTCTGCCAACCGCAAAATGCCAACGCCCGTGCTCACGCGTCTTTTGCTAGAAGCGGTGCAGTTCCAAACACCTAAGAAAACGGGCATGTACCGGCCCAAACTGCGTTACGCGCATCAAGGCGGCATGAATCCGCCCATCATCATCATCCACGGCAACTCACTAGAGCATGTGACCGACGCCTATAAGCGCTTTTTGGAAGGTCGTTTTCGCAAGGAATTCGACCTGGTCGGAACGCCCTTGCTGATCCAGATGAAATCGTCTGCCAACCCCTATTCCGACAAGGAATAGTTTTATTTGTGGCCTCTGAGCGCAAACCTAATGGCCTTCTTTTGAGAATGCCCAAATTGCAATGTGGTATTGTCAGTAGTCCCCATTTCCAACACGGAACATATCGTGAATAACAAAAGTCAGCTCCTCCAAGATCCCTTTCTAAACGCCTTGCGCCGCGAGCACATTCCCGTCTCCGTTTATTTGGTCAACGGCATCAAGTTACAGGGGCAAATTGAATCCTTTGACCAGTATGTGGTGCTGCTTCGCAACACGGTGACGCAGATGGTCTACAAGCACGCGATTTCGACCATTGTTCCTGGTCGCGCCGTGAATTTTTCGGGCCCCGTGGCAGACGAGGCGCCCGCCGCCTAAGGCTTGGTTCTTGCGCCGATCGGTGCCTGCCGACCGCATACCAGCCTATTTACGATTTGAATTCCTCGATACCGGTCGCATCCGCACGAACCATTTTGGTGGGGGTGGACTTGGGTTTGCCGCATTTCGACAAAGACCTCGAAGAACTCGGACTGTTGGCGCAAACTGCTGGGCTCGAGCCAGTGGCCGCGCTTACCTGCAAGCGCAGGGCGCCGGATGCCGCCCTTTTTGTGGGTACGGGAAAGGCCGACGAGATCAAGTTGCTGGCGCAGCAGCATGGGGCGCAAGAGATTTTGTTTGACCAAAGCCTCAGCCCCGGCCAGCAGCGCAACTTGGAGCGACGCCTGGAAATGCCAGTGAACGACCGCACGTTCTTGATTCTGGAGATTTTTGCCCAGCGCGCGCGCAGCCATGAAGGCAAATTGCAGGTGGAACTGGCGCGTTTGCAATACCTTAGCACCCGATTGGTGCGTCGTTGGTCGCACCTGGAGCGCCAACGCGGCGGCATAGGCGCCCGGGGTGGTCCGGGCGAGACGCAGATTGAGCTGGATCGCCGCATGATCGCCACGACCATCAAGCGAACCAAAGAGCAGCTCAACAAGGTCAAGCGCCAGCGCCAAACCCAGCGCAAGCAGCGCGACCGGCGGGGTGCTTTTAATATCTCGATCATCGGTTATACCAACGCAGGCAAGTCCACGCTGTTTAATGCCCTGGTAAAGGCGCGTGCTTACGCCGCAGACCAGTTGTTTGCTACGCTGGACACCACCACACGCGCTCTGTACTTGGGTGAGGCAGGGCGATCGGTTTCGCTGTCAGATACAGTGGGATTTATTCGCGACCTGCCCCATGGTTTGGTAGACGCTTTTCAGGCCACCCTGCAGGAGGCGGTGGATGCCGACCTATTAATGCACGTTGTTGATGCCTCTAACCCAGATTACCCCTTGCAAATCGAGCAGGTTCAACGCGTCTTGACCGAGATCGGCGCCCAAGACGTCCCCCAGCTTCTGGTGTTTAACAAAATAGATGCCATGGCAGTCCTCAACATGCCCCAACGAATGAACGATAGCTTCGAGGTTGATGGCGTTCAAACGCCTCGGATTTTTGTCAGCGCAAAAGACTCCACCGGGATTGCCGAGCTGCGCCAGATGCTGGCGCACATCGTAGCCCAGGGGCCGGCAGGCCCCGCTCTTGCGCCTGATCCCCCTGCGTTCTTTGAGGCTGAGTTGTAATTGTGGACAATCGCGGCGTGCTTATCGCAAGGTATAACAATGAAATCTTCTAATCCAATGGTGAGTTTTGGTGGTCTGCTGCGTCGTTTTTTTTGGGCTTTTAACCTCAACGACAGCCGTTGGGGCCGCTCGGACGACGCCAAGACCGACCCGACAGCCGGTTCCAAGAACGAGCCTCCTGCCAATCCCCCGCCCGAAACACCGTCGCCCGAAGAAAAACCACGCAGTCCCCGGCGCCCCGGTGCAGCATCGGGCCCGCCGGATTTGGACGAGTTGTGGCGCGATTTCAATCGTAAGCTCAATGGCTGGATCGGTGGCTCCAAAGGGCCGCCTGGAGGCAAGGGGCCTGGAGGGGGCGGCGGGGGTTTCCAGCCTGACTTCAAGCACGCCGGTATTGGCGGTGGCGTCATTGCGGCGGTGGTGGTATTGGTCTGGCTGGGGAGTGGTTTTTTTATCGTTCAAGAGGGGCAGCAGGCCGTCATCACTCAGTTTGGGCGTTACAAAGCCACCGTTAACGCGGGATTTAACTGGCGCCTTCCGTTTCCCATTCAACGCCATGAGCTTGTATTTGTAACCCAAATTCGATCGGTCGATGTGGGCCGCGACAACGTGCTCAAGGCCACGGGCCTGCGTGAGTCGGCCATGCTGACACAGGATGAGAATATTTTGGACATCAAGTTTGCTGTCCAGTACCGCTTGAACGACGCACGGGCGTATTTGTTTGAAAGTAAAAACCCTGCCGATGCGGTGGTGCAGGCGGCGGAGACTTCTGTTCGCGAAGTGCTGGGAAAAATGAACATGGATGCCGCTTTGTCTGAAGACCGCGACCAGATCGGCCCGAAGGTGCGTGCCATGATGCAAGAGATTTTGGATCGCTACAAAGTGGGCGTCGAGGTGGTCGGTATCAACCTGCAACAAGGCGGCGTGCGTCCGCCTGAGCAGGTTCAGGCTTCTTTTGACGACGTGCTCAAGGCTGGTCAGGAGCGTGAGCGAGCAAAAAATGAAGCCCAAGCCTATGCCAATGATGTGATACCGCGCGCCGTGGGCTCTGCCTCACGATTGAAAGAGGAGGCCGATGCATACAAAGCGCGTGTGGTGGCCCAGGCCCAAGGCGATGCGCAGCGTTTCCGCTCGGTTTATAACGAATACCAAAAAGCGCCGCAGGTTACTCGCGACCGGATGTACCTCGACACGATGCAGCAAATTTTTGCCAATGTGACCAAGGTTCTGGTGGACTCGCGCCAGGGTGCTACCTTGCTGAACTTGCCGCTGGAGAGGATTTTGCAACTCGGCGCTCCGGGTGACCCAGCGTCCGGCTCGAGCGCCTTGACACCGGCTGCGCCTGTGCCAAACGCTCCCGCAGCCGCCAGCGCGGACCCGCGCAGCCGGGATGCGGCCCGCACCCGTGAACGCGATGTGCGCTAGGAGATCACTATGAACCGTATCGGATTGCTTGTATCGTCGCTGTTGGTGCTTTTGGCACTGGCCAGCTCCACGCTGTTTGTTGTCGACCAGCGCCAGTTTGGCGTGGTGTACGCCTTGGGGCAAATCAAGGAAGTCATTACCGAACCTGGACTGAACTGGAAGCTGCCGCCGCCGTTTCAAAACGTCTCCTACATCGACAAACGCCTGCTTACGCTGGACAGCACCGATGCCGAGCCTATGCTTACCGCAGAGAAGCAGCGAGTGGTGATCGATTGGTACGTCCGCTGGCGCATTTCTGAGCCGTCGGACTACATTCGCAATGTTGGCTTGAATGAAGGCGCTGGCGCCAGCCAGCTCAACCGTGTGGTGCGTAACGCCTTCCAAGAAGCGATCAACAAGCGAACCGTTAAGGAATTGTTATCCTTGAAGCGTGACGCGCTGATGGCCGATGTCAAAGCCGAAGTGCTGGCCAAGGTGCGTGGTGCCAAACCCTGGGGCGTGGATGTGGTGGACGTGCGCATCACCCGCGTTGACTATGTGGAAGCCATTACCGAGTCCGTGTACCGGCGCATGGAGGCGGAGCGCAAGCGCGTGGCCAATGAGCTGCGCTCCACCGGGGCGGCCGAGGGTGAAAAAATCCGTGCCGATGCCGACCGCCAGCGCGAGGTGACGATTGCCAACGCCTACCGTGACGCGCAGAAGATCAAAGGCGAGGGCGACGCCGAGGCCGCGCGCATTTATGCCGATGCGTTCAACCGTGACCCGCAATTCGCCCAGTTCTACCGCAGCCTGGAGGCGTACAAAAGCAGTTTTGCCAACAAGAGCGACGTGATGGTGGTTGATCCGTCGTCCAGCGAATTTTTCAAGATATTCCGAGGTGGCGGCGCAGCCGTGGGTGGCGCCAAGAAGTAAAACGTGATGGCAGTTGCCTGATTTCTCGGGCGCGCCCGCCGTTTACCGGTGGCTAGACCGGTAAAATCAGTCTTTTAACAAAGCCTCTAATTCCATGTCCGCTTGGGTCCTTCCGGATCATATCGCCGATGTGCTGCCGTCCGAGGCGCGCCACATCGAAGAAATCCGACGCAATCTGCTGGACATGGCGCGCTGCTATGGCTATGAACTCGTCATGCCGCCCTTACTGGAACACCTGGAGTCGCTGTTGACGGGTACCGGCGAGGCGCTGGGCTTGCAAACCTTCAAACTGGTGGACCAAATCTCAGGCCGCATGATGGGCCTGCGCGCTGACAGCACGCCGCAGGTGGCGCGTATCGACGCCCATTTGCTCAACCGCACAGGCGTCGCTCGCCTGTCGTACTGCGGCCCGGTGTTGCATACCCGCCCCGCCGCACCGCACGCCAGCCGAGAACCCTTGCAGTTGGGCGCAGAAATCTACGGCCACGCTGGCTTGGAAGCCGATCTGGAAATCTTGGAGCTAGCGCTCGACAGCCTGCGCGCGGCGCACGTCGGGGAACTGACGGTGGACCTGGGCGATGTGCGCATCGTCAATGCCTTGCTGGCCCAAACCACGCTTGCGTCTGAGCAAACCGCCGAGGTGCATGCTGCGCTGGCCACCAAGGACGCCAGTGCCTTGGCCCAAATAACTGCTAACGAGTCAACAGATATTGCCAGTGCGCTGCAGCAACTGACGCAACTTTATGGCGATGTCACCATCCTGGAAGAAGCGCGCCGCGTTCTGCCACCCTTGCCGACGATTGAAGCCGCGTTGGACCAACTGCAATGGTTGGCTGGTCACCTAGAAGGTGTCAGCGTGTCTTTCGATTTGGCCGATTTGCGGGGCTATGCGTATTACAGCGGTGCGCGCTTTGCCGTCTACGCTGCCGGTGCTCCGGATGCTTTGGTGCGCGGCGGCCGTTATGACGCGGTGGGCTCGGTGTTTGGACGCAAGCGCCCGGCTGTGGGCTTTAGCCTGGACATCAAAGCCTTAGTGGCCGTAGCACGTCCCGCCGGGCTGCGAGCGGCGATCCGCGCGCCCTGGGGCGAGGGGAAGGCCCTACGTGAAGCGATTGCCAAGCTACGGGCGGCCGGTGAAACCGTGGTGTGCGTCTTGCCCGGCCACGAAAGTGAAGTCGATGAATTCCAATGTGACCGTGAACTGTTGCAGTTTGATGCGGCCTGGCGCGTTACTGCCATTTAAAGAAACATGTTAATGAATACACAAGCTGGTCGAAATGTAGTGGTTGTAGGTACCCAATGGGGCGACGAAGGCAAGGGTAAGCTGGTTGACTGGCTTACCGAGAGCGCCCAAGGCGTGGTGCGCTTCCAGGGCGGTCACAACGCAGGGCATACCTTGGTGATCAACGGCGTGAAGACTGCTTTGCACCTTATCCCCAGCGGCATCATGCGCCCGGGGGTGAAGTGCTATATCGGCAATGGCGTGGTGCTGTCGGCGGCCAAGCTGTTTGAAGAGATTGAGGGCCTGGAGAAAGTGGGTGTGGAACTGCGCTCGCGCCTGCGCATCAGCGAGGCCTGCCCGCTGATCCTGCCCTTTCATGCCGCGCTGGACGTGGCGCGCGAAGCCGCACGTGAAAAGGGCGGCAACGTCAAAATTGGCACCACCGGTCGTGGCATTGGCCCGGCTTACGAGGACAAGATTGCCCGGCGCGCCCTGCGCGTGCAAGACTTGAAATACCCTGAACGCTTTGCAGACAAGCTGCGCGAGTTGCTCGACCTTCACAACCATGTGCTCACCACGTACCTGGGTTCAGCGACTTTTGATTTTGGTCCGACTTTGGCACCCTACATGACCGACGGCAAAGTACGGTTTGAGCCGGTGTATGCCGAGGCCATGCGCCACGCCGAGTTGCTCAAGCCGATGATGGCGGATGTGTCACGCGAATTGAATGATGCACACCATGCCGGTGCCAATCTGCTGTTTGAAGGCGCGCAAGGTACCTTGCTTGATGTGGACCATGGCACCTACCCGTTCGTGACGTCCAGCAACTGCGTGGCGGGCAACGCCGCAGCAGGTGCGGGCGTGGGGCCTGGCATGTTGCACTACATCCTAGGTATCACCAAAGCCTATTGCACACGAGTGGGAAGCGGCCCTTTCCCCACCGAACTGGACTGGGAAAAGCCGGACACTCCTGGCTACCATATGAGCACCGTGGGTGCCGAAAAAGGCGTCACCACCGGGCGATCGCGCCGCTGTGGCTGGTTTGATGCGGCGCTGCTCAAGCGCTCGGCCCAGGTCAATGGCCTGAGCGGTTTGTGTATCACCAAGTTGGACGTACTCGACGGGCTGAGCGAACTGCTGTTGTGCACCGGCTACGAGTTGGATGGCGAAACGACCGACATCCTGCCCATGGGAGCCGACGATATTGCCCGCTGCAAGCCAATTTATGAGTCTATGCCGGGGTGGAGTGACAGCACCGTTGGAGTGACCGTATACGACGACTTGCCTGTGGCCGCGCGCGGTTACCTGGAGCGCATCGCGCAGGTGACTGGCGTGCCCATCCACATGGTGTCGACGAGCCCCGACCGCGACCACACCATCATGATGCGCCACCCCTACCTGGCTGTCTAAGCCACCTATCCACTAAGGAACTCTCTATGCTGACCGAAGACGGAAAACACCTGTACGTAAGCTACGACGAGTACCACAACCTGATTGAAAAGCTGGCGATCAAGGTGTTTCAGTCGGGTTGGGAGTTCGACACCATTTTGTGCTTGGCGCGCGGCGGCATGCGCCCAGGCGACATCTTGTCACGGGTGTTTGACAAGCCGCTGGCCATCATGTCGACCAGCTCATACCGTTCCGACGCGGGCACGGTGCAAGGCAAGTTGGACATTGCTCGCTTCATCACCACGCCCAAGGGCGAAATTGCTGGCAAGGTGTTGCTGGTGGACGACCTGGCGGACTCGGGTCATACCCTCAACGCCGTCATGCATCAATTACGCAACAACTACGCGCCGATTACCGAACTGCGCAGCGCCGTGATTTGGACCAAGGCCTTGTCGAACTTCACGCCCGACTATTCGGTGGAATTTTTGCCCACCAACCCCTGGATACACCAGCCCTTTGAGAGCTATGACGCGCTGCGCCCGCAACAGCTCATCCAAAAGTGGAGCGTCTGAGTCGTTTGGATCTGCCATGCCACAACTCAGCACTGCGCTGATTCACCATCCGTACGAGGCGCCAGCAGGGTTTGCTGCGCCCCAGCACGCAGTGCACAAGGCGTCCACCGTGTTTTTCCCCAATGTTGCCGCCATGCGCAGTCGGGACTGGAAAGACAAGTCCGCGTACACCTACGGCCTACACGGCACGCCGACCACCTATGCCCTGGAAGAGCGCCTGTGCACCTTGGAGGGCGGCTTGCAATGTGTACTGGTGCCCAGCGGTCTGGCCGCGTTGGCTTTGGTGGCACTGGCACTCTTGAAATCTGGCGATGAAGTGCTGCTGCCAGACAACGCGTATGGGCCCAACAAGGCCTTGGTCGGGGGTGAGTTGCGCTCTTGGGGCATCAGCCACCGCTATTACGACGCTATGGACCCGCAGGATCTGGCCGCCAAGCTTTCCCCGGCAACCCGCTTGGTGTGGGTGGAGGCGGCGGGTTCGGTCACCCTGGAGTTTCCAGACCTGTCCACTCTGGTGCGCATCAGCAAGCAGCATGGCGCGTTGGTGGCGCTGGACAATACGTGGGGCGCAGGCATTGCCTTCAAGCCTTTTGACCTGCCCTCTGGTGCGCCCGAGCCCTTGGCGGTAGATATATCGGCCCACGCACTCACCAAATACCCCAGTGGCGGTGGCGATGTGCTTATGGGCAGCGTCGTCACCCGGGACCCGGCTTTACACATGCAGATCAAGCTCTGCCACATGCGCCTGGGCCTGGGCGTGGGGGGCAATGATGCTGAACTGGTGCTGCGCTCCTTGCCCAGTATCGCCTTGCGCTACCGCGCGCACGACGAGGCCACGCGCGCCCTTGCCACCTGGTGCCAGACGCAACCGCAGTTTGTGCAGGTCTTGCATCCGGCCTTGGTGGGTTCGCCCGGCCACGAATTCTGGAAAGCGCTGTGCGACCGCCCAGACGGCGGCGCGGCCTGTCTGTTCAGCGTGGTGTTCGCGCCCCAGTATGCGCAGGCGCAGGTGGACGCGTTTTGTGATGCCCTGAAACTGTTCCGCCTCGGTTACAGCTGGGCCGGGCCGATCAGCTTGGTGGTTCCCTATGAGCTGCGCGCCATGCGCAGCGCCTGGCCCAAAGAAATCGCCCAGGGTACGCTGGTGCGTTTTTCGGTCGGCCTGGAAGCGGTGGCCGACCTGCAAGCCGACATCGCCCAAGCCCTGCTGCAGCTTAGGGCTTAGCCCACAGACGTTCGCCTGAGGCCTCCAGGTGCGTAAGGTAAACGCGCACCTCAAACTCCAGTTGGTGGTAGTCGGGTTCCATGTGCGTGCACAGTTTGTAAAAAGCCTTGTCATGGGCGCGTTCCCGCAGGTGGGCCAGCTCATGCACCACGATCATGCGCAAGAACTCGGGCGGCGCGTCCTTAAACAAACTGGCGATGCGGATCTCGTGCTTGGTTTTTAGGCGCGAACCTTGCACCCGTGAGACCGTTGTGTGGGTGCCCAGGGCGTTTTGCACCACATGCAGCTTGCTGTCAAACGCCACCTTGCTCAAGGGGTCGGCGCCGCGCAAATGGCTGCCTTTAGCGTCTTGCACATAGTCGTACAAGGCCCGGTCGGTGCGCAGGCCGTGGCCTTGCGGGTATTTGTCGGTCAGCCACTGCGCCACGCGGCCCTGGTCCAGCAGCGCCTGCACCTGTGCGCGGGTGGTTTCAGGATAGCCCTGCAGGTAGGGCAGGGGCGTCACACCTCGCGCCGCAAGGCCGGGAACAAAATAATGTCGCGGATGCTGGCGCTGTCGGTCAGCAGCATCATCAACCGGTCAATACCGATGCCGCAGCCGCCGGTGGGCGGCATGCCGTATTCCAGCGCGCGCACAAAGTCGTGATCAAAGTACATGGCCTCGTCGTCGCCGTTGTCCTTGGCCGCCACCTGGGCTTGAAAGCGCGCCGCCTGGTCTTGCGCGTCGTTCAGCTCGCTAAAACCATTGCCAAATTCGCGTCCGGTGATGTAGAGCTCAAAGCGTTCGGTCACGCCGGGCTTGGTATCGCTCTCGCGCGCCAGAGGAGAAATTTCTACCGGGTGCTCGCAGATGAATGTGGGCTGCCAGAGTTTGTCTTCTACGGTTTCTTCAAAGTACAGCACTTGCAGGCTGGCCAGGCTACGGGTGGACAAATGGTGCTTGGCCTCGGTCATGCCTACTTTGCGCAGCGCGTTGCTCAGCCATTCGGCGTTGAACACGTGCTCACCCGCGTCGGTGTATTTCTGGATGGCTTCGATGATGGTCAGTCGCTCAAAGGGCTGGGCGAGATCGACCGGCTTGCCGCCGTAAGTCATTTGCAGACTGCCGGTGGCCTTGAGGGCGGCGTCGCGCACCAGGTCTTCGGTAAACGTCATCAAGTCCTGGTAGTTCCAGTAGGCCGCGTAGAACTCCATCATGGTGAACTCGGGGTTGTGCCGTACCGAGATGCCTTCGTTGCGGAAGTTGCGGTTGATCTCGAACACCCGATCGAAGCCGCCGACGATCAGGCGCTTTAAATACAGCTCGGGTGCAATGCGCAAAAACATTTGCTGGTCTAGCGCGTTGTGGTGGGTGGTGAACGGTTTGGCGTTGGCGCCCCCCGGAATCGGGTGCAGCATGGGCGTCTCGACCTCCAGAAATCCGTGGTGCACCATGAATTCGCGAATGCCGCTCACCGCGCGGCTGCGCGCTACAAAGCGCTTGCGCGAGCTCTCGTCGGTCATCAGGTCGATGTAGCGTTGGCGGTATTTGACCTCCTGGTCGGCGATACCGTGGAACTTGTCGGGCATAGGGCGCAGGCTCTTAGTCAGCAGGCGCACGCTGGTGGCGTGGATGGACAGTTCGCCAGTCTTGGTTTTGAACACTGCTCCTTCGGCAGCCACAATGTCGCCTAGGTCCCAGTGTTTGAAGTCCTCGTACAGCGCCTGCCCCACGTCCTCGCCCTTAACGTAGATCTGGATACGGCCGCCGCTGGGGCCAAACGAGGCATCCTGCAAAGTGCAAAAACTGGCTTTGCCCATCACCCGTTTGAGCATCATGCGTCCTGCCACCTTGGTGGTGGCGCCCATTTCAGCCAGGGCAGCGGCGTCGTGCGCCTCGTAGCGTGCAAACAATTCTGCCGCCTTGTGGCTGGGGCTGAAATCGTTGGGGAATGCCACACCCAGGCCTTCGGCCTGGCGCTTGCGCATGAACTTGAGTTTTTCCCGCCGTTCGTGGATCAACTGGTTTTCGTCGGGTAGGGCGTGGGAGTGGGATGAGGCGTCAGACATGGGGTTTGAATGCGGGTAAGGGGGTGCCGTGCGCGCACCCTGATAAAACAGCAAGACCAAGAGGCGCAATCTCGCATTCTAAGAGGTGGCTAAAGCTATGATCTGCGCTGGGTGCCCGGTACCGCGGGTCGCCCTCTGCATTTCAACCCTCGGATCTCCTTTGCCTGCCCATGCTCTACCAAATCATTTCGCTTGTACTGGATGTTGCCGCCGGCGTGGTCTGCGGCGCTTGCTTGCTGCGTTTGTACATGCAACAGCAGCGCATCCCTATGTCGGCGCGCACGGGCAACCCCATAGGCCCTTTTCTGTTTGCATTAACGGACTGGCTGGTTTTGCCAATGCGCCGGATTTTGCCCCAAATGGCCAGTTTGGACTTGGCCAGTTTGCTCGCGGCCTTGCTCTTGCAATTGACGCAGTACCTTTTGTTGTGGCTGCTCCAAGGCGCTACGCAGGGTCTGGGTGTGGTGGCTGTGCTGGCCCTGTTCGGACTGCTGCGCGTGGCCGTGTCAGGCCTGACCGGGTTGGTGATGATTTATGCCCTGTTGTCCTGGGTCCAGGCGCGTTCACCGGTGTCGGATTTGTTGGACCGTCTCGTCGCCCCCTTGTTGTCGCCCATCCGGCGCCACCTGCCCTTGATGGGCGGAGTGGACCTGTCGCCACTGGCGCTCTTGCTGCTGCTTCAGGTCGTGTCGCTAATCACCGGTGGTTTACAAAGCATGGCCTTAATGGCTGTGGCTTGAGTTTTATAGCACCGCGTCGGTGGGCTGGCGCTGCAACATGGCCAGCGTCTCCGCCACCGTTTTGCGCAGCTCGCGGCGGTCACAGATGAAGTCGATGGCGCCCTTGGTCTGCAAGAACTCGGCGCGTTGAAAGCCCTCAGGTAAAGTCACCCGCACCGTGGACTCGATGACGCGTGGGCCGGCAAAGCCGATCAAGGCCTTGGGTTCAGCGATCACCACATCGCCCAAAAAGGCAAAACCGGCGCTCACGCCACCCATGGTGGGGTCGGTCAGGACGCTGATGTAGGGCAGGCCTTTTTTGGCCAGACGGGTCAGGGCGGCATTTGTCTTGGCCATTTGCATCAGGCTGAGCAAGCCCTCTTGCATGCGCGCGCCACCGGTGGCGGTAAAGCACAAAAAAGGCACTTTTTGTTCGATTGCTGCTTCCACACCACGCACAAACCGTTCACCCACGACAGAACCCATGCTGCCGCCCATGAACTCGAATTCAAAACAGGCCGCTACCAAGCCGATGCCGTGCACCGATCCCCCCATGACGATAAGGGCGTCTGTTTCACCGGTGTTTTCCAGGGCTTCTTTGAGCCGCTCGGGGTATTTGCGGCTGTCCTTGAATTTGAGTGCGTCAACGGGCAGGACTTCCTGGCCGATTTCAAACCGTCCTTCGTTGTCCAAAAATACATTCAATCGAGCGCGCGCGCCAATGCGGTGGTGGTGGCTGCAGGTGGGGCAGACGTTTTGGTTTTGCTCCAGATCGGCCTTGTACAGCACGGTTTCGCAACTGGGACACTTGATCCACAAGCCCTCAGGTACCGAGCGGCGGTCGGCCGGGTCGGTTTGCTGGATTTTCGGAGGAAGCAGTTTTTCAAGCCAACTCATGGTGTGCCTCTTTTGGGTTGAAATGTTGGTTGCGAAGCGCAGTCTGCCAAGACTCAGGCATCCATTGCTAGCCGCACACCGTGCAAAAAAGCCTGAGCGGTTGCAGCCACCTGCGCACGGGCCTCATTTTCGATCAACTGGATGATTTTGCTGCCGATGACCACTGCATCGGCCACCTGGGAAATAGTTTTGGCTGTGGCGCCGTCGCGGATGCCAAAACCCACGCCCACGGGCGTTTGGATGTGCTGGCGGATGCGCGGCAGCATGGCCGCCACAGCGTCGGTGTCGAGCGTGCCCGCGCCGGTTACTCCCTTCAGCGAGACGTAATACACATATCCGGAGGCCACGCGCGCCACCTGGGCCATGCGCGCATCTGTGCTGGTGGGGGCGAGCAAAAAGATCAGGTCCATCTGGTGCGCACGCAAATCGGCAGCAAAGGCTTCGCATTCTTCGGGCGGGTAGTCTACGATCAGTACGCCATCCACGCCCGCCTGCGACGCGGCCTGCACAAAGGGGCTGGAGACGCCGCTGCTGGCATGCTTCTGGTCGTAGCGTTCCACCGGGTTGGCGTAGCCCATCAGTACCACGGGCGTTTGGCTGTTGGTTTGGCGAAACTCCCGCACCATTTCCAGCACTTGGGATAGGCCAATGCCGTAGGACAGTGCCAGATCACCGGCCTTTTGAATCACCGGACCGTCTGCACTGGGGTCTGAAAAGGGCACACCAAGTTCGATCACATCGGCACCGCCGGCCACCATGGCGTGCATCAACTCGGGAGTGACATCGGCGTACGGGAAGCCGGCGGTTACGTATGGGATCAAGGCCTTGCGTCCTTGCGCCTTCAGCGCTGCGAACGTCGTGTCTATGCGACTCATGCTGCCACCCCAGATTTGACCAACTTGATAGGCTGCTGTCCGCCTTTGACGCCCTGGCCTTGGCAGCTGGGGCGGCAGTAGAAATCGCCGTTGCTCAGGTCAGCCACAGTACCAATGTCTTTGTCGCCACGGCCTGACAGGTTGACCAAGATCGATTGGTCGGGCCGCATGGTCTTAGCCAATTGCATGGCATAGGCTATGGCGTGGCTGGATTCCAAGGCAGGGATGATGCCCTCGGTGCGGCAAAGGTAATGGAAGGCCGCCAATGCCTCTTTGTCGGTAATGCCCACGTACTGCGCGCGCCCGATGTCGCTCAAAAAAGCGTGCTCGGGGCCCACGCCCGGGTAATCCAGACCCGCGCTGATGCTGTGGGTCTCAGTCACCTGGCCGTTGTCATCTTGCAGCACATAGGTGCGGTTGCCGTGCAACACGCCTGCGCTGCCGCGCTGGATAGAGGCCGAATGCTTGCCGCTGTCCAGGCCCTCGCCGGCCGCTTCTACCCCGATGAGCTGGGTGTTTTCAAACGGGATGTAGGGGTAAAAAATACCCATGGCGTTGCTGCCGCCCCCCACGCAGGCAATGACTGCATCAGGCTGGGTGCCGGCCGCGTGCTGTCGTGCCAGCATGTCGGGCATTTGGGCTATGCATTCGGTGCCGATGATGCTCTGGAAGTCGCGCACCATCATGGGGTAGGGGTGAGGACCGGCCACGGTGCCGATGATGTAGAAGGTGTTGTCCACATTGGCCACCCAGTCGCGCATCGCTTCGTTGAGGGCGTCCTTAAGGGTGCGACTGCCGCTGTTGACCGGAACCACAGTGGCACCCAGTAGCTTCATGCGATAGACGTTGGGGCTTTGGCGTTTAACGTCTTCGCTGCCCATATAGACCACGCATTCCAGACCGTAGCGAGCACAAATGGTAGCGGTTGCTACGCCGTGTTGGCCGGCACCGGTTTCGGCAATCACGCGGGGCTTGCCCATGCGTTTGGCCAGCATGGCCTGACCGATGGTGTTGTTAATTTTGTGCGCGCCGGTATGGTTCAGGTCTTCGCGCTTGAGGTAAATCTGCGCGCCGCCCATCTCACGGCTCATGCGGTCGGCGTGGTAAAGCGGCGAGGGGCGGCCGACAAAATGTGCTAGTTCAGACTTGAATTCGGCTACAAAAGCGGGGTCGTGCTGGTATTTGGCGTACGCGTCCTTGAGCTCGTTAATGGCGTGCGTAAGAGTCTCGGAGACAAAGCTGCCACCGTATTTGCCGAAGTGGCCGCTGAAATCAGGTTGTTGGTAAGAAAACATGGTGGTTACGACATTCTTGAATTGCGTTCGTCCGCTTCGCGAACCGCAGCGACAAACTGATTGATCTTTTCGAGGTCCTTGATGCCCTTAAGGGTTCCGCCCCCTGGTGCATCGGCTTCTATGCCCGAGCTGACGTCCACGGTCAGTGATTTACAGCGCGGGCGCAACTGATTGATGCCATCGCCCACGTTTGCAAAGTCGAGTCCACCACTCAAGACGAGGTGAGCGTTGACGTTTGGAGGAAGAAGTGACCAATTGAATGCCTTGCCGCCGCCGCCATATCCGTCGACGTGTGCGTCGAGCAAAATAGCTTGGGCCTTGGAATAAAGGTGAGCGTAGTTTACAAGGTCAAAACCCGCGGCATCGGACCCCAGGGGAATGCGCGCCGCCCGCAGGTAGGGGCGTAGCCCCCCGCCCGTCATTTCAAAGCATTCTTGGGGGCTCTCATCGCCATGGAATTGGACCGTGCAATGGGGTACCAGCGCGCATGCAGCGGCCACTTCGGCCGCGCTGTGGTTCACAAAAAGCAGCACCGGCGTTACAAACGGCGGCAGGCGCTGGGCCAGTTCGGCGGCTCGTTGGGTGCTGACCGCGCGCGGGCTAGGTGCATAGAGCACAAATCCCACTGCGTCCGCGCCAGCGGCCACGGCGGCGTCCACATCCTGCTCGCGCGTCATGCCACACAGTTTGATGCGGGTGCGTGCGGCAGGCATTGACGGTCGGGTCATGGCAGCCAATCATACGCAGGTGTGCTCTGCGGAATACCAAAGTGGGTTGGGTAGCGGGGCCCCAAAAAATACAAACCGTCGGGAGAAAACGTCGGCGCGGCGGCATCGCGATTGCGTGCGTGCAACACGTCCAAAATCCATTGCGACGATTCGGCGCCCTGGCCGATGCGAACCAAACACCCCATGATGTTGCGAATCATGTGGTGCAAAAAGGCGTTGGCTTCGAACTCAAATCGCCAATAGGCTCCGCGCTGAGTCACGTCAAGGGATATCAGGTGCTTGACCGGCGATGGGGCTTGGCACTGTGAAGCTCTGAAGGAGCTGAAGTCATGCTCGCCCAACAGGTATTTGGCTGCACTTCGGATCGCGTCCGGATCCAGCTTTCGGTAAGTCCAACCTACGCGACCCGCATCCACGGTGGGTCGGACATCTGATTCGCGGAGCACATAGGCATAGCGCCGCGAGGTCGCGCTGGCTCGGCAATGAAACGCTGTTGGCGTTTCCATGGCCCATTCCACGGCAATGTCACTCGGCAGGTTGGCGTTGGTGCCCCGCAGCCACGATTGCTCGCTTCGTTGAACCTCGGTGTCAAAGTGAACCACCTGCATCAGCGCGTGCACGCCAGCGTCGGTTCTACCCGCGCAAAGTGTGGAGATGCGGTGCTGTGAAAAACTCCTTAAGGCCGATTCAAGTTTGTCTTGTACGGTACGGCCAGACAATTGGCTTTGCCAGCCCTGGTAAGCCAGCCCACAGTAGCTGATGCCTAGCGCAATCCGCATGCATGTTCCTGCCCACGGACCTGTGGCTTGTGGACTCCGGCTATCACGCTAGGTCAGCGAGCAAGTTTTTCGCTCTTTTTTGGAGCAGAGCATCACCGCATGCGATCACTTCATCCAGCAGGGCGCGCGCGCCGTCTTTTTCACCAATACCGATAAATTGCACGGCCAATGCCAGTGTCGTTTCTAGGCGCTCGGCATCTTCGGCGGGAAGCTGCGCGGCAGACGGCGCACGTTGGGCTTGGCCTGCGGCCATACCGCTCCTTGCGGACGTTGAGCCCGCTGGATTTGGGCTGTGAGTCAGCGCGGCGGTGCTAGCCGATAGTTCAAAGCTGGGCGAAGTAGCGCTTGGTTGAAGGTGGCCGCCAGAAGGTTCCTTGACCTGGTGTCCAGGAGATTTCGCCGCTTCAAGAGTAAACATAGACTGGACAAAATTCTGCGTATCCAGAGGCGCGTTGGCCACCGGCGAGGGCTCGGCGGGTAGCATGTACCGGGGGTTGCTAGGGTCCAATTCCCGCCCAAGAGCCTTAACCTGATCCCATTCGGAGCCTTCGGTCCCGAGCAGTTTAGCAACCTCGTTTGCGCTGGCTTCAAAACTAACTGAGTCACCTCGTTTGGCATAGATGCCAAGCAATTTGATGTAAATCGCGACCCGGGTGGGAGTTTGGCGCAAGCCCTCTTTCAAAATTTCTTCGGCTGGCAGGTCTTTCCCATAAGCCAGGTACACCTCGGCTTCAGCCACTGGATCCAGGTCGTTGGATAAATCGACTTGGGTATCGGGGTAAGCGATGGTGCTGGAGCCGGCGCTTGCTAATTCGGCTGAGGTGACTTGTTGCCCCTCACCCGTAGTCAATGCGAAACTTGAGTCACCGTCCCATTCAGATACCGCCCGTGCGTTTGCGACGGCAAGGGACCCATTGGCGTTTCGCTTGCGGTACCAGAGCAAGCCAGCCAGTGCAGCAATCACCGCTGAAAATCCGCCCAACAAGCCGGGGTTGTGCAGAAGTTCGTTCAGCGCGTCATCTTCGGGTGCAACCGCAACGCTTGGGGTGACGACGGTAACAGCCGCTTTGCTGATGTCGGCCTGCGCAACTGCAACCGGTGCGTCTGGCTTTGTCGGCTCTTGCACTGCAGCTACAGGTGTAGATACCACCGTTGCTGGTTGAGTAGCCACTTTCGTCAGCTGGTTGAGCTCTTCGATGTTGCGCGAAAGCTCTGCTGCCTGCGTGGCCGCATCGGCCTTGGTTCTTTGCCGGGCGATTTGCTCCATGCGCTCTTTTTCTGCTTGCTCCTGCACGGTGCCTTTGCTTAGCTTTAAGGCGTCTGTGGAGTTCGTGCCCGAGGCTGCTGGTGACGCCGCGTTCTTGTCTACGGTTGCGGCATTGGATTTTGCGCTTCCCGCAACCCGGTTGCCGCTGCGGAAGGACTGATTTTGTTGTGCAACCATTTGGCGCGCCTGCAAGCTGCCGACCTTGGACACGGTGGCAGCGTCCGGAATGGTGATGATGGACCCGGCGCGAATTAAATTGACATTGCCCCGAATAAATGCTTCAGGATTGGCGTTGAGCATGGCCAGTAGCATCTGCTCAACCGTGGTTCCCGCAGGTTTTAGTGATTTGGCCAAATTGCCAGCCGTTTGACCGGCAGTAATTTCGACTTGCTGGGGCTTTTTAGGTTCCTGCCCCAGATCGCTAGCGGATTTCGGCAATGCCGCTATCGGTACCGCAACAGTGCGCTCGGCAGCGTTCGCAAGCGCGACGGTCCCCGGGGTCGGTGCATTGTTCACTTTGGTGCGAGTGTCTTTGACTTCGATGTCTACTTTTTCACTGGATACGGCGGTGGCGGGTGCCGTTGCAATGACCGGTGAGGAACTTATGGTTTCCGAGTTTTTTGGCGGATCCAGCAGCAACCGGTAAGGCCGTACCAGGCGTCCGGAGCCCCAGCTCAGTTCTATTGCCAGATCAACGAAGGGCTCATTGAGCGGGCGGTTGCTCACCAACTTAAGATATCTGCTCCCGTTGGGGCGCAGCAACATGGATACTTGCATCCCGTTGAGCGCGGCGTTGTACTCAAGTCCCATGCCTGCAAATGCCGCCGGTGATGCCAATGTCGGGCTAACCGCCTTGGCCTCGTCGTCGCTCAGGTCGGCAACGTCAATTTCGGCTGAAAGGTTTTGCCCCAAGGCGGACTGCACCCGAATTTTCCCCAACGAAACGGCATTGGCAGACGCAGCGCCCAGACATAACATAGTGGCTACCGCAACGGAAACCCCCGAGCGGCTCCAAAAGTGTTTGTTTGAATTCATTGCTACGTCCTACCTTTCCCTGGATCTGAAAATCGCTATGTGTTCGGTTGCAATCGAAAGACTCTGGACTTCACTGTCGAAATGCCCAGACACGCAATTGAACCGGTTTCCATTTTAATTAGGAATACCACCGCTAGGGTGACGAATTTCACATAAATAGTTCAGCTGGATGTCGTGGGTGGGCATTGAGGGCTTAGTTTAACCTTGCAAAAGAATACGCAGCATCCGGCGCAAAGGCTCCGCAGCACCCCACAAAAGTTGGTCGCCTACGGTGAATGCACCCACAAATTCCGGCCCCATGGCCAGCTTGCGTACCCGACCCACTGGAATCGTCATCGTGCCGGTCACCGCCACGGGGGTCAGGTCGCGAATGCTCGCTTCGCGCGTGTTGGGTACCAGTTTGACCCAGGCATTGTCGGCGGCGATCATGGCCTCGATGTCGGCCAAGGGCACGTTTTTCTTAAGCTTGAAAGTGAGCGCCTGGCTGTGGCACCGCATCGCACCAATGCGAACGCAAAAACCGTCCACCGGCACCGCAGCAGAGCCAAAGTCTTCGCCCTGGCCCAGAATCTTGTTCGTCTCGGCCATACCTTTCCACTCTTCTTTGGACATTCCGTTGCCCAGGTCCTTGTCGATCCAAGGTATCAGCGAGCCGCCCAGCGGCACGCCAAAGTTGACTGTTTCCGCGGCGCTTAAGCATCGCTGCTTGGCAGCCACCAGTCGGTCGATCTCCAAAATAGAGCTCTTCGGATCGTCCAGGAGCGCTTTGACTTCAGCGTTGAGTGTCCCGTATTGGGTCAGCAACTCGCGCATGTGCTGTGCTCCGCCGCCTGAAGCGGCTTGGTAAGTCTGGGTGCTCATCCACTCGACCAAGCCTGCTTTGTAGAGCGCGCCCACGCCCATCAGCATGCAGCTAACGGTGCAATTGCCGCCAATCCAATTTTTACCACCCGCAGCCATTGCCTTCCGGATGACGGGCAGATTGACCGGGTCTAAGATGATGACTGCGTCTTTTTCCATGCGCAGGGTGGATGCGGCATCAATCCAGTGGCCGTTCCAACCAGCGGCGCGCAGCTTGGGGAAAACCTCAGTCGTGTAGTCGCCTCCCTGGGTGCTGATGATGATTTCGCAGCGCTTGAGAGCGTCGATATTGAAGGCGTCTTGCAGCGTGGCTTCGTTCTTGGCCAGAGCCGGGGCTTTGCCGCCGGCATTTGAGGTGGAGAAAAACAGGGGCTCGATCAGGTCGAAATCACCTTCGCTCTGCATGCGGTCCATCAACACCGAACCGACCATGCCGCGCCAGCCAACCAATCCTACTAACTTGCTCATTTCAACGCCCTTTCAGTTTTAAAACATGCCCAGACCTGGCTGTTTGCCCGGCTCGTCTGGCCGGGGGGCGCACGACGAACCGAACTAAATCAGCCTTTAATGGTCGTGGTTTTGGTGGTGAATGCACGCGCACCGCCATCTGCCGCAGGGGCAATGGCGTAGTTCAAGGTGAACGGGTGGGCATGAAACATAGGGATTATTGTAACGAGACCGACTTATGGCTTGCTTACGCACAGTTCTGCTTCGCGTGACGCTGAAAATGCTAGGTCTGTGTGTGCGCCTGTTTTCTCTAAGCTAGCGCGTTCACCACCGCATCGCCCATCTCGCGCGTACCGACTTTGGTTGTGCCCGCGCTATAAATGTCTGGGGTGCGCAAGCCCTGGCTGAGCACGGCATCCACTGCGGCTTCTATGCGGGCAGCAGCAGCAGCTTGGTTCAGGCTAAAGCGCAACATCATGGCCGCGCTCAGGATGGTGGCCAGCGGGTTCGCTACACCTTTGCCCGCAATGTCGGGCGCGCTACCGTGGCTGGGCTCGTACAGTCCCTGGTTTTTGGCGTTCAGGCTGGCCGAGGGCAGCATTCCGATGCTGCCGGTGAGCATGGCAGCGGCGTCGCTCAAGATGTCGCCGAACATGTTGCCGGTGACCACCACGTCAAACTTCTTGGGCGCTTTGACGAGTTGCATGGCGGCGTTGTCCACGTACATGTGGTCCAGTGCCACGTCGGGGTACTGCAGCCCGATCTCGGTGACCACGTCTTTCCAGAGTTGGAAGGTTTCCAGCACGTTGGCTTTGTCCACGCTGGTGACGCGCTTGCCGCGTTTGCGGGCAGCCTGAAAGGCTACGTGCGCAATGCGCTCGATCTCGGGGCGCGAGTAGCGCATGGTGTCAAAAGCCTCCTCGCTGCCAGGGAAGTGCCCGTCGGTGGCAATTCGCCGTCCGCGTGGCTGGCCAAAGTAGATGTCGCCGGTGAGTTCGCGGATGATCAGAATGTCCAGGCCCGACACCAGTTCGGGCTTGAGGCTGGATGCATCGGTGAGTTGCTTGTAGCAAATCGCCGGGCGAAAGTTGGCGAACAGACCCATGTTTTTGCGCAGGCCCAAAATAGCCTGCTCGGGCCGCAGCGGGCGGTCCAGGGTGTCGTATTTCCAGTCCCCGACGGCGCCAAACAGCACGGCGTCGGAGTCCATCGCCAGTTTCAAGGTGGAATCGGGCAGGGGATGGCCGTGGGCCTCAAAAGCGGCGCCGCCGACCAGGGCGGTTTCCAGCGTCAGGTCCAGGTCCAAGACCTTGAGAACCTTGATGGCCTCGGCTACGATTTCGGTACCGATGCCGTCACCCGGCAAAACTGCAATTTTCATGGTGTCCTTGGGAAACTCAAACGTAAAAAATGATCAGCTCACCATCGAGCGGGCCAGCCAGGGCTTTTGCGCCAGGCGTTGGGCTTCAAAGGCGCGGATCTTGTCGGCCTGGCGCAGGGTCAGGCCAATGTCGTCAAAGCCGTTTTGCAGGCAAAACTTGCGAAATGCCTGCACTTCAAACGGGATTTGCTCCCCCTGGGGCCGCACGACGACCTGCCGCTCCAGGTTCACTGTCAGCGTAAAGCCCGGGAAAGCCAGCGCTTCGTTGAACAGCTGGTCCACCGTCGCCTCGGGCAAGACGATGGGCAGCAGGCCATTCTTAAAACTGTTGTTGAAAAAGATGTCGGCAAAACTGGGCGCAATGATGGCGCGAAAGCCGTATTGGTCTAGCGCCCAGGGCGCGTGTTCGCGTGAGGAGCCGCAGCCAAAGTTCTTGCGCGCCAACAGGATGGATGCGCCTTGGTAGCGAGGTTGGTTGAGAACAAAGTCGGGGTTGGGTCGACGGGTGGCTGGATCTTGTCCGGGTTGGCCGGAATCGAGGTAGCGCCATTCGTCAAACAGGTTAGGGCCAAAGCCGGTTTTACGGATGGATTTGAGGAATTGCTTGGGGATGATGGCGTCGGTGTCGACGTTTTCCCGGTCCATGGGCGCAACCAGCCCGGTGTGCAGATTGAATTTTTGCATGGGGTGAGCTCCAGGATAGGCGCTAGACGAACCGCCGCACGTCCACCAAGTGGCCGTGGATGGCAGCAGCAGCAGCCATGGCCGGACTGACCAGGTGGGTGCGGCCGCCGGCGCCTTGACGGCCTTCGAAGTTGCGGTTGCTGGTGGAGGCACAGCGCTCACCGGGCTCCAGCCGGTCGGCGTTCATCGCCAGGCACATGGAGCAACCCGGTTCGCGCCACTCAAACCCGGCGGCGATAAAAATTTTGTCCAGACCTTCGCGCTCCGCCTGTTCTTTGACCAGACCCGAGCCGGGTACGACCAGCGCCAGCCGTACGTTTTTAGCCACTTTTTGCCCCAACTTTTGCACCAGGGCAGCGGCTTCGCGCATGTCTTCTATGCGGCTGTTGGTGCAGGAGCCGATAAACACCTTGTCGACAAAAATGTCGTTCAGCGCTTTGCCGGGCGCCAGGCCCATGTAGGTCAGGGCGCGCTCGATGGCGCCGCGCTTGTTGCTGTCTTTTTCTTTGTCCGGGTCCGGCACGCGGTCTTCGATGGACAAGACCATCTCAGGCGAGGTGCCCCAGGTCACATGCGGTGCAATTTCACTGGCGTCTAGGTCGATCACGGCGTCGAAGTGCGCGTCGGTGTCGGAATGCAAAGTCTTCCAGTACGCCACCGCTTGGTCCCATTCCACGCCGGTGGGCGACAGCGGGCGGCCATTGACATAGGCGATAGTTTTTTCATCCACTGCCACCAGGCCGGCGCGTGCGCCGCCTTCAATGGCCATGTTGCAGACGGTCATGCGGCCTTCCATGCTCAGGGCGCGGATGGCGGTGCCGGCAAATTCGATGGTGTAGCCGGTGCCGCCCGCAGTGCCGATCTTGCCGATGATGGCCAGCACCAGATCTTTGGCCGTGCAGCCTTTCGGCAAGACACCGTTGGCGCGAATTAGCATGTTGTTGGCTTTTTTGGCCAGCAGGGTTTGCGTGGCCATCACATGCTCGACCTCGCTGGTGCCAATGCCGTGCGCCAGCGCTCCAAAAGCGCCGTGCGTGGACGTGTGGCTGTCGCCGCAGACCACCGTCATCCCGGGCAGGGTGGCGCCGTTTTCCGGGCCAATCACGTGCACGATTCCCTGGCGCTTGGACATGAAGGGAAAAAACGCCGCTGAGCCAAACTCGGCGATATTGGTGTTGAGCGTGGTGATTTGCTCTTTGCTGACCGGGTCGGTGATGCCGTCGTAGCCCAGTTCCCATCCGGTCGTGGGCGTGTTGTGGTCGGCGGTGGCGACGATGGAACTCACGCGCCAGACTTTGCGCCCGGCCTCGCGCAGACCCTCGAAGGCTTGGGGACTGGTGACTTCATGCACCAGGTGGCGGTCGATGTAGAGGATGGCGGTGCCGTCTTCTTCGGTGTGGACGACGTGTTCGTCCCAAATCTTGTCATACAGGGTGCGGCCCATGGAACTTCCTTGTGTGCGGGCTGGCATTTTATGCGCACAGTCCAGCATGAAAAATGCCCCGCAGGGCGGGGCATTGGAGCGGATTCGCAGACGGGTTAACGCTGGGCGATTTCCACCACGTCGCGCCGTTCAGCGCCGGTGAACAACTGGCGTGGGCGGCCGATTTTGTATTCGGGGTCGCCAATCATTTCGTTGAGCTGGGCGATCCAGCCTACGGTGCGTGCCAGGGCAAAAATGCCGGTGAACAGTTTAACTGGAATGCCGATGGCGCGCTGCACGATGCCCGAGTAGAAGTCCACATTGGGGTAGAGCTTGCGCGAGACAAAGTAGTCGTCTTCCAGGGCGATTTTTTCCAGGGCTTTGGCCAGCTTGAATAGCGGGTCGTTTTCCAGGCCCAGCGCGGCCAGCACTTCATTACAGGTTTCTTGCATCAATTTAGCGCGCGGGTCGTAGTTTTTGTAGACGCGGTGGCCAAAGCCCATGAGCTTGACGCCAGAGTTCTTGTCCTTCACTTGGTTCATGAATTCGCCGACCTTGGACACGCCGCCCATGGCCTGAATTTCTTCAAGCATATTGAGACATGCTTCATTGGCGCCGCCGTGCGCGGGGCCCCACAGGCAAGCTACGCCAGCTGCAATGGCGGCAAATGGGTTGGTGCCCGACGATCCGCACAGGCGCACCGTGGAGGTGGACGCGTTTTGTTCGTGGTCAGCGTGTAGTACAAAAATGCGGTCCAGTGCGCGCTCAATCACCGGGTTCACTACGTAGGGCTCGCAGGGCGTGGCAAACATCATGTGCAAGAAATTGCCAGCGTAGCTGAGGTCGTTCTTTGGGTACATAAAGGGTTGGCCCACACTGTATTTGTAGGCCATTGCCACCAAGGTGGGCATTTTCGCGATCAGCCGAATAGCCGAAATTTCACGGTGTCCGGGGTTGTTGATGTCAGTGCTGTCGTGATAGAAGGCCGAGAGGGCTCCCACCAGACCCGTCATGATGGCCATAGGGTGCGCGTCTCGGCGGAAACCGCGCAAGAAAAATTGCATCTGCTCGTTGACCATGGTGTGGTGGGTCACATTTTTGGTAAACGCTGCCTTGCCAGCAGCGTCTGGTAGGTTGCCGTATAGAAGCAAGTGGCAGGTTTCCATGAAGTCGCACTGGGTGGCCAATTGCTCAATCGGATAGCCACGGTACAAAAGTTCTCCTTTGTCGCCGTCGATATAGGTAATGGCCGACTGGCATGCAGCCGTGGACAAAAAGCCCGGGTCGTAGGTGAACATGCCGGTTTGGGCATAAAGCTTGCGAATGTCGATTACATCGGGGCCAATGCTGCCGCCATACACCGGCAGATCCACACTGGGACTGCCGTTGCTGAAGGACATCGTCGCTTTGTTGTCAGCTAATTTCATCTCGGAACCTTTCAACGAGTTTTTCTCACCATTTTCAAAATTTCTTGGAAGTCCGCGCTATCGAGCGTGGGCTCCACCTGTGACAGCGATTTGCGCGCCAAAAACAGGTCTAGCAAATCGTTGTCGCTCAAATCCATCAACATACCTAGCGCATCTGCCTGCCGAATGTTCAAGGTTTTGTCATAACGCTCAAAAAACTGGGCGATGAACAAGTCGTTTTCCAACAAGCCCCGGCGACAGCGCCAGCGCAATTTGCTCAAGGCGCGCTCGTCGAGCAGTGCGTCGCCGGTTTGAACGACGGGGTTCACCGCTCAGACCGCTCGCAAAACCATCATTTCCTTGATTTTCCCAATCGCCTTAGTCGGGTTCAGCCCCTTAGGGCAAACGTCTACGCAATTCATGATGGTGTGGCAGCGGAACAGTCGGTAGGGGTCTTCCAAGTTGTCCAGGCGCTCGGCCGTTGCCTCGTCGCGGCTGTCGGCGATAAAGCGGTAGGCCTGCAGCAAACCGGCGGGCCCGACGAATTTGTCGGGGTTCCACCAAAAGCTGGGACAACTGGTGGAGCAGCTGGCGCACAGAATGCACTCGTACAAGCCATTGAGCTCTTCACGCTCCTCGGGGCTTTGAAGGCGCTCTTTCTCTGGCGGCACGTTTTCGTTGATCAGGTAGGGCTTGATGGAGTTGTACTGTTTGAAGAACTGCGTCATGTCCACGATCATGTCGCGGATCACGGGCAGGCCGGGCAAAGGCTTGAGCACAATGGTGCCGGGCAAGGTGCGCATATTGGTCAGACAGGCCAGTCCGTTCTTGCCGTTGATGTTCATGGCGTCAGACCCGCACACGCCTTCGCGGCAGGAGCGGCGAAACGAAATGGTGGGGTCGACTGCCTTGAGTTTCATCAGCGCGTCAAGCAGCATGCGCTCGGTGCCATCAAGCTCGACCTCGATGGTCTGCATATAGGGCTTGGCGTCCTTATCGGGGTCGTACCGGTAAATGGAAAAAGTGCGTTTGGACATGGAATGTGCTCGCTGGTTTCGATTTAGAAGGTGCGGGTTTTGAGCTCGATGCTCTCCACCGTCAGGGGCTTCATTTGTACGGGTTTGTAGCTCAGGCTGTTGGTGGCGCTGTGCCACAGGGTGTGTTTGTGCCATTCGGTGTCATTGCGACCGTTGGGGTGCTCGGGCGTGTCGCCGTAGTCGTTGACCGTGTGTGCGCCACGACTCTCATGGCGCGCTGCGGCTGAGACGATGGTGGCTTGGGCGGCCTCGATGAGGTTTTCCACTTCCAGCGCTTCGATGCGGGCAGTATTGAAGACCTTGGACTTGTCTTTGAGGCCGATCTTGTTGACGCGTTCGCGCAGTTCGGCAATTTTTGCGACGCCTTCATCCATCGTGGCCTGGGTGCGGAACACGCCGGCGTGTTGTTGCATTGCCGCGCGGATGTCGTTGGCCACGTCCTGGGCGTATTCGCCGTCTGTCGCGTTGTCAAGGCGCGCCAGGCGGGCAATGGTGGCGTCAGCCGCAGTTGCGGGCAGCGGCTTGTGTTCCTTGCTGGTCTTGGCGAACTCGACGATGTGGTTGCCTGCCGCGCGGCCGAACACCAGCAGGTCGAGCAAAGAGTTGGTTCCTAGGCGATTGGCCCCGTGCACGCTGACGCAGGAGCATTCGCCCACCGCATAAAGGCCGTTGACAACCTGACTCTTGTTGTCGGCATCTTGGACTACGACCTGGCCGTTGATGTTGGTAGGAATACCGCCCATCTGGTAATGGATGGTGGGTACCACGGGAATGGGCTCTTTGGTGATGTCCACGTTGGCAAAGTTGTGGCCAATTTCCAGCACCGAAGGCAGGCGCTTCATGATGGTCTCGGCGCCCAGGTGGGTCATGTCGAGGTTGATGTAGTCCTTGTTCGGGCCGCAGCCACGGCCTTCTTTGATTTCCTGGTCCATGCAACGCGACACGTAATCGCGCGGTGCCAGATCTTTGTAGGCTGGTGCGTAACGCTCCATGAAGCGTTCACCATTCGCATTACGCAAAATCGCACCTTCGCCACGGCAGCCTTCGGTCAGCAATACGCCCGCACCATGCACTCCTGTGGGGTGGAACTGCCAGAACTCCATGTCTTCGAGCGGAATGCCCGCGCGCGCCGCCATGCCCAGGCCGTCGCCGGTATTGATGAAGGCATTGGTAGATGCCGCAAAAATACGCCCGGCACCGCCGGTGGCCAAGAGCGTGGTTTTGGCTTCCAGGATGTGGACGTCGCCGGTTTCCATCTCGATGGCGGTCACGCCCAGCACGTCGCCAGCGGCGTCACGGATCAGGTCCATGGCCAGCCATTCGACAAAAAAACTGGTTTTGGCAGCCACGTTTTGCTGGTACAGCGTGTGCAACATAGCGTGGCCGGTGCGGTCGGCGGCGGCGCAGGCGCGCTCTACGGCTTTTTCGCCATAGTTGGCGGTGTGGCCGCCAAAGGGGCGCTGGTAAATCGTACCGTCGGGGTTGCGGTCAAAAGGCATGCCCATGTGCTCGAGGTCATAGACGACTTTGGGCGCTTCGCGGCACATGAACTCGATGGCGTCCTGGTCGCCCAGCCAATCCGAACCCTTGACGGTGTCGTAGAAGTGGTAATGCCAGTTGTCTTCGTTCATATTGCCCAGGGAGGCGCCAATGCCGCCTTGGGCCGCCACGGTGTGTGAGCGCGTGGGGAATACCTTGGACAGCACCGCTACATTGAGCCCGGCACGGGCCAGTTGCAATGAAGCACGCATTCCGGAGCCACCGGCCCCTACGATGACGACGTCGAACTTACGTTTGGATACAGGATAGGTCATTGGGTAAGTATTCTGAAGGGGTAGTGCTCAAACGCGCCACAAAACCTGAATTGCCCAACCGGCACAGCCGACTAGCCAGACGATGGAGAAAACCTGGAGCGACAGGCGAATGCCCACGGGCTTGATGTAGTCCATCCAGATGTCGCGCATGCCAATCCATACGTGGTAGAGCAGCGCTACGATGATTACAAAGGTGAGTGCCTTCATCCATTGGCTGGAAAAAACCCCGGCCCACCGGTAGTAGTCGATGGGACCCTGGGAGAAGATCAACTGGGCCAAAACGACCAGTGTGAACAGGGCTATCAATGCGGCTGTGACGCGCTGGGCCAGCCAGTCGCGCAGGCCATAGTGGGCGCCCACGACGATGCGTTTAGAGCCGTAATTTACTGTCATGGTGTGTCTTTCAGTGTGTTGGCGCTATGTTTGCGATGCAGTGTGTTGCCGCCGTGTTGCGGACTAGTACAGGCCAAACAGTTTGGCACCCAGCACCAGGGTCAGGCCCACACTGAGTACCAAGGTAACAACCGCCGATGATTTGCCAAATTCTTTACTCACCGCGTGCCGAGCATCCATCCACAGGTGGCGCAATCCAGCGATCAGGTGGTGCAAGAACGCCCAGATGATGGACAGCGCCACCAGCTTGACAAACCAGCCTGGCACAAAGCCCACGCCGATGGCGAAGACGCTGGTAAAGCGTGCGAAGGAAATTTCTGAGGAGATAGAGGTGTCGAACATCCAAATGATGAAGGGCATCAGCAGAAACATCAAAGCGCCGCTGACGCGGTGCAAGATTGACACAATGCCCGCCACGGGAAGCCGGTAGCTGGGCAGGTCTTTAAAGGCGTTGATGTTGCGAAATTCGGGCCGCTTGGGGCGAGTGCTGGTGGGGGGCGCAGACATGGGCGGACGCTTTCTAGGATGTAACCGGTTGGTAATTCTTCTGGCTTGATTCAACGCAAATTCTATTGCACTGCACCAATCTGACACTCGCCTTGCAGTGTCCTTCTGACGAAGGGGTCATTTCAGTGCAATTCATTGCGGTAGTAATGGGTGGTGGTCAGGTAAAGGCACTGGCGCATTTCCATGGGCGCGTCGTTGTAGGTATACGCAATGCGCTCCACGTTGAGCAAGGGTGTGCTGGAGGTGACAGCCAATAGCTCCATTTGCGTCATATCGGGTAGCACGGCCCGAATTTTTTCCTCGGCGCGCACCATGCGCACGCCAAATTCGCGCTCGAACAGTGCGTACATGGGGCCATCGTCATCGCGCAAGCGCTCGGCGGTCAGGCCTTTGAATGGCATGC
>Ga0214919_10002524_pt1 | contig 28673 bp, 21 predicted proteins | sample LL1503_MetaG_FD_177994 | JGI IMG/M metagenome (GOLD analysis project Ga0214919, IMG submission 177994) | Freshwater microbial communities from Lake Lanier, Atlanta, Georgia, United States - LL-1503 | ecosystem: Environmental > Aquatic > Freshwater > Lake | place: USA: Georgia | collected... | reverse complement strand
ACAGCAATTATATTTCGAAGAAAGAAATGGAATCGGTTTCGGAATCTATCGATGGTAAATTTGGTGGGATAGGAATCCGTTTTCAAATTATTAGAGATACCGTTTGTGTTACGAATGTTATTGACGGTTCGCCCTCTCAAGCAGTTGGCATTAAAGCGGGTGACAGAATAATAAAAATAAACAAAAAACCATTTACGGGTAAAAAAACGACCAATGATAAGGTTCTTTCCAATCTAAAAGGTGAGGTGGGAACAACGGTTTCCGTCACTATTTTGCGAAATAAAAAAGAATATCCATTTACCATAATTCGCGGAGAAATCCCCTTAAAAACGGTGTTCGGAATTTACATGATAGACAAAGAAACTGGCTACATTGGTATCGATCAATTTTCAATTCCAACAGCAGACGAATTTCACGAAGCCGCTCTAAAATTAAAAGGCCGAGGAATGAAAAAGTTAATTTTAGATTTACGGAATAATGGAGGTGGTGTGCTTCAATCGTCCACAATGATTGCAGATGAGTTTTTGTCTAAAGGCTTGGTAATGCTAAAAACAAAAGGCCGTAAGGAGAAGGAAAAAACGTATTATGCAACAGCTGGGGGGATATTAGAAAATATGTCAGCGGTTGTTTTAGTAAACGCCTACTCTGCATCAGCAAGTGAGATCTTGGCAGGAGCATTGCAAGACAATGACCGGGCAATAATCGTTGGAAGAAGAACTTTTGGGAAAGGCTTGGTGCAAGAAGACAGTCCGCTAAGGGACGGAAGTAATGTTCGCATTACTGTTGCAAGGTATTATACGCCATCAGGAAGATGTATTCAAAAACCATATAATGGAAATTACGAGGATTATTTAAAAGACGAGTCTAGAATCGAAAGAGGCGAATTGTATCATTTAGACAGCTCACTCTATGTTGATTCCTTGAAGTTTAAAACCAAAGGGGGACGAACGGTTTATGGTGGTGGTGGAATAACGCCAGATATTTTTGTGCCATACGACACAACGGAAAGCAGTTATTACTTAACAGAGTTGCTGCTTAGCGGCGCTTTTCAATCCTTTGCATTTGATTTCGTCGAAAAGAAAAGAGGTGCTTGGGCAGGCCCACAAGCTTTTTGTGAGCAATTTGTTGTAAAAGAGGCCACTCTTCAAGGGTTTGTTAACTATGCAACTAAATCATTGAATGTGAAACCAGACGCACCTGGCTTTAAGCGGAGCAAAGGATTTATTATGAATAATTTAAAAGCCGAAATCGCAAGGCAGTTGTATTCCGAAGAAGGTTATTATCGCGTAGCGAACACTAAGGATATAGAATTAAAAAGAGCAATGGAACAGTTACGTAAAATGAAATGAGAATCATTTCATAATTATCAAGTCAGATGAATAAAAAAACATCAAAAAAAAGCGTCCCTTCGCAGAAAGTTATTCCACCTTCTAAAAAAAGAATTTGGATTCCTTTACTTGTTATCATCATTGCCATTCTATGTTGTTATTCCCCCTCCTTTTCCGACGAAAAAGAGTTTACAAATTGGGATGACACAGGATACGTTACGAACCAATCCTTGATTCAATCATTTGATTCCGAAAAAGTCGACTCGCTTTTTAATACTTCCACACAAGTAATGTTAAATTATCATCCTTTAACGATGTTGACCTTGGCATATAATTATAGCAAAACAGAGCTAGACATTTCTTCTTACATGCAATGGAATTTAATTCTCCATATTCTAAATGCTCTATTGGTGTTTTTATTCATCTATTATTTATCACAAAAAAACTTATTAATCGCCTTTTTCACGTCACTTTGGTTTGGAATACATCCCATGCACGTAGAAAGTGTTGCATGGATTTCTGAACGAAAAGATGTATTATACACTTTCTTTTTTTTATTGACTTTACTTTCTTATCAATACTATCTCAATGCTAAAAAACTATGGATACTCTTCTTAGTGTTTATTTTGTTTATAGCTTCTTGTTTAAGTAAAGCCATGGCAGTTCCCTTGCCCATCGTTCTACTACTTCTAGATTATTATTATGATAGAAAATTTAATTTTCGAAGTATAATTGAGAAAGTGCCCTTTTTTCTACTGGCTCTTTTTATTGGCGGATTGGCTTGGAAGATTCAAGGACAAGGAGCGATTGCAAAAGAGGGCGTTTTTACCATTGTCCAGCAAGTTATGTTTGCGAGCTATGGTTTTATTATGTACTGGTTTAAATTGTTCGTACCAGTCGATTTATCTGCCTTTTACCCTTATCCGGCGCTTGGCCCTGAGAATGAATTGCCTGTAATTTTTTACTTGGCTCCTCTCCTCGTTTCCGTCCTTGTTTTAGCCCCCGTTGTTTTTTTATGGCGAAAAAAATCACCCCTCTTAAAACCCGTTGTTTTTGGGATGGGATTCTTTGTTGTTATGGTCGCTTTGGTATTGCAGTTTATTTCTGTTGGCTCCGCAATTATGGCTGATCGCTACACCTATATTCCATACATTGGAGCTTTCTTTTTGCTTTTGAGTGCATTAGTACACCTAAAAGTACATTTGAAGTATAAGGCCATTTCGTATACTGTTTTAGGCATCTTCACTTGTTTTTTAGCCAAACAATGTTACGATAGGGTCCCTATTTGGACCAACTCTGAAACGCTTTGGTCGGACGTTATTGCTAAGTATCCATTTGTTATTGACCAGCAAGGCAATAAAGTAAAAATTATAAAAAATGGGGTGGAGGTTGCCTATAAGAATAGAGGTAACTATTACCGGGAGCACAATCAAATGAAATTAGCGTTCAATGACTATAATACCTTGGTGATGGCAAGGGTAAAAGAACCATTGATTTACAGCAATATGGCCAACATGTATGCTTTAGAAGCGAAGTTTGATAAAGCGATGGAGATGTATGGAATGGCAATTGAGAGAAACAACTCCAACTATGAAACCTATTTAAATAGAGGAATTACCTATTCTAAAATGGGTAATCGAAGCGCTTCGATTACCGACTTTCGTAAAGCGAACCAATTACTACCAAACAATTATCAAATCATGAGTAATTTAGCGTCAGAACTGCTAAATAACAAGCAATTTGAAGAGGCAATTAAGTTGTCAGAAAAGTTAATGAAACTTTCCCCTTCAGGATTCGAAGGATATTTTTACCGGGGGACAGCATTGATCAACCAAAAGAAATATCCGGAGGGCATTAAAGACCTATTGAAATCAGAATCCATCAACCCTACTTATTCCTTTACGAATTTTAATTTATCGGTGGCTTACAGTCTTATTAACGATCGCACTAAGGCTCTTTTTTACGCTGAAAAAGCAAAAAGCCAAGGATATCCTGTTACATCGGAATATCTTAATTCATTAAAGCAATAATATTTACTAAGAATACTTATTTTTAACCCCGAAACATGGGAGGGTCTGTCCTCCACAAAAAGTATTATGGAAGAATCAACGAAAAAAAAGGTTACAGCGGCGACAGTTTTAGTGGCTATTGGAATTGTCTTTGGGGACATTGGAACTTCTCCTTTATATGTTTTTCAAGCGATTACTGGAAACGGAAAAAACTTTTCTCCAGACTTAATAATGGGGGGCTTGTCAGCGGTAATTTGGACCCTTACTTTAATTGCCACCTTCAAATACATCTACTTTGCGCTTAATTCCGACAACAATGGAGAAGGCGGGATTTTTGCCCTCTTTGCCTTGTTAAAATCTCGCCGTATAAAATGGGTGATTATTCCTGCTTTAATTGGTTGCTCCACCTTATTAGCGGATGGATTTATTACCCCCGCGATATCAATTTCTTCTGCTGTAGAGGGTATCGAAAATATTTTTCCTGATTTCCCGGTAATTCCAGCTGTTGTTGGAATAATAGTACTGCTTTTCACTATTCAGCAGTTTGGAACATCGGCAATTGGTAAAGCCTTTGGCCCCGTAATGGTGATCTGGTTTTTGTTTTTGGGGTATTTAGGTTTAATTAATATAATGAAGAATCCGGAGGTGTTGAAAGCATTCAATCCTTACTATGCCTATAATTTAGTCGTAAATGTAAAAGGCGGATTTTGGGTATTGGGAGCGGTGTTCTTGTGTACAACAGGAGCGGAAGCGCTTTATTCAGATTTAGGGCACTGTGGAAAAAACAACATTCGAATTAGTTGGTCATTTATTAGTATTTTATTGTTATTGAATTATTTAGGTCAGTCTGCTTTATGTCTTTCTGATGGCTTTGTTTTACAGGAAAAGCAAACGGTATTTTATTCCATGGTTCCTGACGGAATGCTCCCATTTGCCATTATAATTGCAACAACGGCCGCAATTATTGCTTCACAAGCACTCATAACGGGCGTTTTTACGCTTATGAATGAGGCAATTAAATTAAATTTATGGACCAATCTTAAGGTAAAGTATCCATCGGATCATAAAGGTCAAATATACATACCCTTTATAAATTGGTTTCTAATGGCTGGCTGTTTACTAGTTATAGCAATTTTTAAAAAATCGACCGCAATGGAGGCCACGTATGGCTTAGCAATCACCATAGATATGGTCATGACCTCTATATTGCTTTGTTTCTTACTCATGTTAAAATCCCCCAAACGTAAAGTGCTTTATTTAATAACATTTGGAGTGTTTTTATTAATTGAAGGGGTTTTCTTATTCTCGAATATTGGAAAAGTCCCAAATGGAGGTTGGTTTACACTCATTCTCGCCACGACCTTCTTTACCATGTTATTCATGTACTTTAAGGCCCGGTTATTACGAAAAAGAATTACGGAGTATGTCCCAATGACAAAAATAATTCCCATGTTAACGGCCATTAAGAGCGATGATAAGGTTCCGTATGAAGCCACAAACATTGTGTACCCCACACGTAGTGATAATCCCAACAAATTAGATGCTACCATATTCTATTCTTTGTTTAAAAAGCGCCCAAGAAAGGCGGGAGTGGTATGGTTCGTTCATTTCGACATTCTTAATGAGCCATGGGGAATGCATTATTCAGTTCATCAAGTAATCGACAGGTCTTGTTATTATGTTGGAATTCACCTCGGTTTCAAGGAGGAGTTAAGAACGGAGTATTTTATGTGCCAAATTCAACGCAAAATGGTTGAAAAAGGAGAATTAAGCGGTCTTAGTGTATTTGAATCTGTAAAAGGACAATTTGAGCCAGACTTTAAATTCATCGTGTTAAACTCACGGGTCGCCACCAATAATTTACTAACACCATTCCAAATTTTATCGGTTAAAATATACCGGTTTATTAAATCTACAGGACTTAAACCAGCGGAAGATTACGGCTTAGATAAGACCAATGTTGTTGTAGAACACATTCCAATTAGCGTAACAAAACAATACTCCCAAGAATTGCGAGAAGATTGGGAAGACTACTCTAATCAAGGCCCAAAAATGTCACTCAATCCGTCTGCTAAAAAAGGATAGGGGAGGGACTTCTTTTAATTTTTTGTCTGACAAAACCACCCGATTTAATACGAAAAACCCCAAAGAATAAATTCTCCGGGGTTTAACATTCTCGCGAAAGGTGGAAGCCAATTCACAAGGCTTTAATAACAAAAAACCCAACATTAAGTCGGGTTTTTGTACTCGAGGCGGGACTTGAACCCGCACGCCCATACAGGCACAGGATTTTAAGTCCGGCGTGTCTACCGATTCCACCACTCGAGCGAAATACAATCTAAAAGATTGCCGGTACAATAATGGAGCGGGAGACGGGATTCGAACCCGCGACCCCGACCTTGGCAAGGTCGTGCTCTACCAACTGAGCTACTCTCGCATTATTTAATTCTAATATTTCGTTTAATACTAGGTCGCGCTCACTCCGCCGCGGCGGAAGCTACTCTCGCTTGTTATTTAATCTAATTTTTCAATTCTAATCCCATTTCTTTAAGTGGGAACCCTAATCAGAAGAAACAAGATCTTCTCGTAGGGAGGGCAAATTTAGGAAAAAATCAATAATTTTTAGCGTTTAAACAAAAAAAGATTATCCGCCAATAAGTTTTTTTATTTCGTGCAGCTTAATTAATGCCTCAATTGGACTAAGTATGTTAATGTCAATGCCCATTAATTCGGAATGAATACTTTCTAAAACGGGATCGTTAAGTTGGAAAAAGCTCAACTGCATGGCATCACTTTTATTTTTCTTTTGGCCCTTTACTGCCATTGTCCCGCCAGGATTTCCTCCCACATTGGCATGGGAAAGCTCCAGGTCTTTCAACACTTCTTCGGCTCGTCTTACCACCACAGAAGGCATTCCAGCCATTTTTGCCACATGAATTCCGAATGAATGTTCACTTCCACCAGGAATTAGTTTCCGAAGAAACAAGATCGAATTACCCACCTCTTTGACGGCAACGGTAAAATTCTTTATCCGGCTAAATCGATTCGCCATTTCATTGAGTTCGTGGTAGTGGGTTGCAAAAAGTGTTTTGCATGCCGCGCTTTTATGTTCGTGTAGGAATTCAGCAATCGCCCAAGCAATAGAAACACCGTCGTAGGTACTTGTGCCTCGCCCAATTTCATCTAATAAAATTAAACTACGCTCAGAAATGTTATTCAGAATACTTGCCGTTTCATTCATTTCAACCATGAATGTTGATTCCCCCGAGGAAATATTGTCCGAAGCACCAACTCGGGTAAAAACCTTGTCTACCCAACCTATTTCTGCTTTATCTGCAGGGACAAAAGACCCCATTTGTGCCATCAATACGATAAGGGCTGTTTGCCTTAATAAAGCGCTTTTTCCACTCATGTTTGGACCGGTGATCATTATTATCTGTTGGCTACTGTTCTCTAAAAAAAGATCATTCGCAATAAAATCATCCCCATGCGCTAATTGTTGTTCGATTACTGGATGTCGGCCATTGTGTATGTTGATAGCAAACCCTTCGTTTATCTCTGCCCTCACGTAATTATACTTTAAGGCGACATAAGCAAAGGAATACAGGCAATCTAATTTTGCAATAACAGCAGCGTTTTGTTGGACAGGAACAATAAATCCACTTAGCCAGGCGACTAATTCAGAAAAGAGCCGATACTCGATTTCATAAATTTTCTCTTCTGCCCCTAAAATTTTAGTTTCGTATTCCTTTAACTCTTCCGTAATGTATCGTTCTGCATTTACAAGCGTCTGTCTTCTGACCCATTCTTCTGGCACTTTATCTTTATGTGTATTCCTAACTTCGATATAATATCCAAAGACATTATTAAACGACACCTTTAAACTAGTTATCCCCGTTCTGATGGCTTCTCGTTCTTGTAATTTCTCCAAGTAATCTTTACCATTAGCCGAAATATCTCTCAATTCATCCAGCGTTTTATCCAATCCCTCGCGAATAACACGCCCCTTCCCAATCTGAATGCCTGGTTCAGGATCTAGATAATTCTCAATTTTAGAAACAAACTCATGGCAATTGTTAAGTTGAGATTGAATGTGTTGAACCGATGCAATTTGTTTATTCGTTTCTAAAAGGGCACTAATTTTAGGGATATTTACCAATGTTCTTTTCAGGTGTGAAACTTCTCTTGGATTAACTTTCCCAACCGCAACTTTTGAGATTAACCGTTCTAAATCCCCAATTTCATTAAGAAGCCCCGCTAATTCGTCTGAACAAACAGGATTGTTTTTTAACCACTCAACCACGTCGTGCCGAGCTCCCATTTCTTTTGGGTCTTTTAACGGCATGATTAACCAACGCTTTAATAATCGTCCGCCCATCGGGGTTCGCGTATTATCCAAGACATCTAGCAGTGTTTTAGCATTTTCATGTGGTGAATAAACCAATTCCAAGTTACGAATGGTAAAACGGTCTAGCCAAACATGATTGGTAGCAGCAATTCTAGAAAGGCGATTGATATGTGAAAACTCTTTGTGTTGGTTTTCAGACAGGTAATACAATGCGGCACCCGCTGCGATGATGGCAGCACTCATTTCATCAACACCAAATCCTTTCAAAGATTTTGTTTTGAAGTGTTTGTTCAAGCGTTCATTGGCATTTTCTGAACTAAAAACCCAGTCTTCCAATCTAAAATTGCAATTGTTTTCTCCAAATAGTTTCTTAAATAAGGCTTGATCTTTTCTGGCGTAGAGGAATTCACTCGGCTCAAATCCTGCGATTAATTTGTCTACGTATTCTTTGTCTCCTTGCCCCACTAAAAACTCCCCGGTTGACACATCCAAAAAAGCGACGCCGGTTATATTCTTGTCAAAATGGATCGCACAAAGGAAATTATTCTTCTTTTGATGTAATACTTGATCGTTATAAGCCACTCCCGGTGTAACAAGCTCTGTAACACCTCTTTTTACAATAGTTTTTGTCAGTTTAGGGTCTTCCAATTGGTCACAAATCGCTACACGAAGTCCCGCTCTTACTAATCGTGGTAGATAAACGTCTAATGAATGGTGCGGAAATCCCGCAAGCTCAATATCCGTCCCGCTTCCATTTTTTCGCTTAGTTAATATAATTCCTAATATGCGCGACGTTCGAACAGCGTCTTCTCCAAATGTTTCGTAAAAATCACCAACGCGAAAAAGCAATAAGGCATCAGGGTGACGCGCCTTTATTTGATTGTATTGCTTCATTAATGGCGTTTCCGCGATTTCTTTTGTAACTTTCATTTCGTTAAATCAAATGATTTACTGACTTTTGTACGTTAAAAGTAAGCGCATATCTTCGTATTTCAAAAGATTTCAATCACTTCTTATGAACATCGCCAATAAAAAATTAAAATTGTGGGAACTGAATCGAGTTTCCGAATCAGAATATAAAGAACAAGCAAAAATCCCTGTTATTATCGCGTTAGATGATATAAGGTCACTCAATAATATCGGCACATTTTTCAGGACTTCCGATGCCTTTTCTATTCAACAAATTTTTTTATGTGGTATTACCGCATGTCCGCCCCATAAAGACATTCATAAAACGGCGTTGGGCGCAACAGAGAACGTACGGTGGGAATATAGACCGTCTATCCTTGAATTAACGAAAGAATATAAATCACTTGGTTGGACCATTTGCGCTATCGAACAAGCCGAAGTGACAATGTGGCTAAATACGATTGATCAGCTTGAGGGTACTTCTTTTTTACTAATTTTTGGCAATGAAGTGAATGGTGTTAGCCAAGAGGTGGTTGATATAGCTGACGCCGTAATTGAAATCCCTCAGTTCGGTACAAAGCACAGCTTAAATGTGAGCGTGTGTGCTGGAATTGTTTTGTGGGAGTTTAGTAAGAAGTTACAACCACAATTACAAGCAAAAACGTAAATCAAATTTTGATGCGCCACTTTTTTCTCTTTTTTATTGCCTTTTCTGGATTTTCTCAAGAGATTAAAAACATTCAAAAATTAGATCAATGGAACGAAGACACGCTCCTAACCAACTCGAGCAATGTTCGCTACAGCAGCTGTTGGGGATTTGAATACAACAATAATGAATATGCTGTTGTTGGATCAACGGAAGGGTCCCATTTTTTTGAATTGACAGCGGATAATAAATTAAAACTAATCGGCTTTATTAAAGGAAAATACAGTTCCTCTATGGCCATCACAAGAGAATTCAAGTTCTATCAACATTATATTTACGCCGTTTGTGATGAAGGGCCCAGTAGTTTGCAAATAATTGACATCGCATTTTTGCCTGATTCCGTTGTTCTTGTCGCGGATTTACAAAACAATCTATTTGGGAGAACGCATAATTTATTCATCGACACAACGGAGGCTTTATTGTATATGTGCATGGTAACACCTATTGTCGCCGGCATTAATCTATCCATGATTCCACTGTGCGTTTTTTCACTAACAGATCCCATTAATCCAACCTTGTTGTGGCAGGGTCCAAATGATATTCAAGAGGTGCACGATATTTATGTCCGCGATAATATCGCCATTATGAACTGTGGTTACGATGGGCTCCGCGTGTATGACTTTACCCAGCCATCATCACCAGCTTACCTAAATAGTCTCGCATTTTACAATCAACAAGGCTATAATCACCAAGGTTGGCTTTCTCCCAATAAAAAAACCTATGTATTCACTGACGAAACACAAGGACTGAAAATAAAAAAATGTTCCGTTGCCGATGATTGGACGATTTCACCCACTCAATTTTTTGGAACAAGCAATTCTACGGCTGAATTAACCGCTCACAATGTGCAAATAACGAATGACTTAGCCTTTATCTCCTATTATAACGCGGGTTTGCGTATCTATGATTTACGCATGAATCCACCTGGAGAAATAGCGGCATACGACACCTATTTGTTGCCTGACGCCACAAATTTCACAATGTGGGGAGCATGGGGAGTTTATGCTTTATATAAAAGTGATCGAATTATAGTTTCCGATCGGAATAATGGCTTGTTTCTATTTAAGTTCGACCGTCCATTCTTTGAAAACCAAAGTGATCTAGAAAATTTCACCGCCTATCCAAACCCCACAGTATCCGGACAAAACCTTGTTATTCGTTCACCAAATGATTTTATAAAAGACTTTCAATACGCTGTATATGATGTTCAGGGTAAAGAAATTCAACATGGCCGATCAGGAAACAATACCTTCGTAGAACTAACAATGGGAATGGCTGCAGGAATTTACTTGGTTGAGCTGAGGTATTTGGATTATTTATTTGATCAGTCGAGTTATATTCTCCGAATAGAAATAATTTAGTTATTTGTAGAAACGCATTTCTTCCAAATACTTGTGAACCGGTTCGGTTAGTAGATAACGGACATCCTTTCCTTCTTTTATTGCCTGACGGATAAAACTTGCAGAGACTTTCATCACCGGAGCTTCATTACAAAAGATAATATTCGGATGACCTGAATAATTTTTGGTTAATTGTTCACTAAGCGTCATTACCTCTTGTTCTTCTTGAATTGTAAGCACACGAGGATACACGTATATCTTATGCTTTTTTAGTAAAACGTCATGATTGTACCATTTGTGTAGCGTTCTTAAATTATCTTCCCCCATAATTAATGAAAAACTATGCTGCGGATACTTTTCAAGCAAATAACCCATGGTCGTGATCGTATAACTGGGCTTTGATAAATGAAACTCAACATCGCTAGCGGATAATTTAGGGTTATCGTAGATGGCCTCTCGCACTAAAGCTAGGCGATGAAAATCTGGCAAAAGAGAGTTTTTATCTTTTAAAGGATTTTGTGGCGAAACAACCAACCAAACCTGGTCTAAATCGGTGAATTCAGCCATATAATTAGCAATTACAAGATGCCCAACATGAATAGGGTTGAAGGTGCCAAAATATAAGCCAATATTCATTTTAAAAAATTTATAACAGTTGTTTTCGCCTCTGCAATCGCATCACTCAGGACATCATTTAGAATAATTACATCAAATTCATTGGCTCGCTTAAGCTCAATAGTTGATTTATTAATGCGCTGATTTATTTTGTCCTCCGTTTCTGTTTTTCTATTCCTTAAGCGTTTTTCAAGGGCGTTTAGACTCGGAGGTGCGATAAAAACAGATAAGGCATTGTCGCCAAAAAAAGTTTTTAGGTTTAATCCACCCACTACATCGACGTCGAAAATCACCACTTTACCAGCCGCCCATAGTTTCGTTATCTCACTTTTAAGAGTTCCATAATAGGCATCGGTGTACACCTCTTCCCATTCAACGAAGGAATTATCCGAGATTTCCTGCTTAAACTTCTCTACTCCTATGAAATAATAATCAATGCCATCTCTTTCATTACTTCGGGGGGCTCTACTGCAGGCAGAAACAGAAAAAGCTAGCTGTGGCAATGAGGCAAGCAATGCATGAACGATGGTCGTTTTTCCTGCTCCTGAAGGCGCAGAGACGATAATACATTTTCCTTCGTGCATTTTCATGTTACAAGGTGTTTAGTACTTGTTCCTTTATCTTTTCTAGCGAATCTTTCATTTCCACTACTATTTTTTGCATCTGTGCTTGATTACATTTACTTCCTAGGGTGTTTATTTCCCGCCCAATTTCCTGTGCTATAAAACCCAATTTTTTTCCACAAAGTGGCGTTTCCATGGTATCTAAAAAGTAATCTAAATGATGCTCTAATCTCATCTTTTCTTCCGAAACATCTAGCTTTTCGATGTAAAAAATCATTTCTTGTTCAAGCCGGTTTTCGTCTACTGAGATAGTGTCTAACTCACGTAACGCTTTATTCATCCTTTCGCGGATAGCCGTCAATCGATCTGCTTCAAACCCACCAATTTCATTTAATAATGTGCGTATACCAGCAATTAACTTTTTAAATTCACTTTGAAGCGCCTCTCCTTCTTTTTGTCTGAAATCTTGAAGTTTCAAACAGCAATCACCAACCAAATTCATCAACCAAGTTTTTTCTTCTTCTTCTAATTCATCTACGGCTTGGTTTAAAACCGATGGCATTTGCATCACGATTGATAAATAATCTATTGGAGCTTCCCCCCAGGATTCATTAAGCTTCTTTAACGCTTCGTAATAAGACGTTGCCAAGGAATAATTTACTAAGTTTTCAGGACGGTCTACTTGTGACTCTATGTAAACACTTATATCGATTTTTCCGCGGTCTAGCGATGTAGAAACGTAGCCCCTTATCGCTGTTTCAAGTTCTTTATAAGAACTATTAAGTTTAATGTTTAGGTCGAGGCCTTTACTATTTAAAGAACGGATTTCAACAGAAACCTTTTTTGAGTGGAATACCCCGTTGCTTTTTCCAAAGCCGGTCATGGATGAAATCATGGTCAGTTATTTATGTAAAAGTAAGAATTTTGAACCGTTGTCATTTATTGAAGGGCCGCGCTTAGTTTTGTTTGCTGATTTCATCTAATAGTTTTTCAGTAGCAATTTTGTAATTAATATATTCTTGCCCTGTTCCAGGCCCACTAAATCCAGTGTGAATCCTTCTAACAGTTCCTTTTTTATCAATAATTATGGTGGTGGGAAAACTCATTATTTTAGATAAGGAGGAAAAAACCAACAAGGCTTCATCCGCACCTTTTTTACCTCCCAACAAAACAGTATAGGGCACTTTACATCGCTTAACAAACCCCTTTAATCGTGTAAGTTGTTCTTTTTTGTCTTTGCCATTTTCAAATGAAACGGCAATAAATTCAATCCCACGCTCTTTGTAAAAAGCATGTATTTCTTTAAAATAATTTGTTTCATCTATACAATTTGGGCACCAAGACCCCATTATCTGAATGACAGCGCCTTTGTTTTTTTGAGGAACAAAATGAAACGGCTTTCCATTTAATTTTGTCGCATCAAAGCTAAATGGAGCTGTATTTATTAATTGGCTTAATGAATCAGGGTCTCTTAATGTTGCGTCCTCATTTCTTTTTCCTTGCCAATTTGTTTGATACGATTGCCCGCTATAAAAAACCCCATTTATCTCTTCATTTTTGCCTAGATTAGCTACAAATTGATAGGCATGTACCCCATCAAAACACGACAAATAGAGTGCGTTGTTTTCATCCACATTTCCTGCTAAATAACGGTAATCACCCGTTTCAGTCAGAAAAGTTCCACTTACCGAGTTGCCTACTTGATTAAAAACCCCAATGGCGTGTTCTTCCCCATCTTTAAAAATAACATCCCATCTCCCGCTGTAATTATAGGAAGGTAAGCCCCGCACTAAAAAACGGCTTTCGTTACTTAAATAAGCCGTGAACGGAATGGTAACAGGAGCTGCTTTGTTATAATTAATCCATTCGCCACTTAATTGAATTCCATTGGGATTATATTGGATGCGCAACTCCCCATCTATTGTTGGAAAGCGGTAACAAAAAAGGTCACCTACTTTTTTTTTAGGTAGTAACTCAATTCTTTCTGCACCATTTATTATGATGAGCTTGGGTGCCTTTTTATCATACGAAAGTTCGAATTCGAAGGGTAAATGTAAGCGATCGTTTAAACTTATTTCGGCATGCCAAGCCCCTTCGGTCGGGAGTTTTAAGCCTTGTGAAAAGGTCACGCAGCAACCAAAAAAAATATAGACAAGAAAAAAAGACACTAAATTTCGCATAAAAACCTTTCTTTTACAAGGCGAAACTAATTATTTTTATGACAAATACGCAAACTAGGTGCAACCTTTAAAACAGAATAAAAGTCTATTCGACCGAGCAATGGATGACGTTGAATTGGTTAATGAATGTAAAAAAGGAAATCCTAAGGCTCAAAAAGCGTTATTTGACAAATTTACCCCAAAAATGTTTGTTGTTTGTTTGCGGTATTTAAAGCAAACAGATCAAGCGGAAGATGCTCTTCAAGATGGCATGATAAAGGTTTTTTCAAAAATAGCAGAGTTTAAAAATGAAGGAGCGTTGGAAGGGTGGATAAGAAGAATAATTGTAAATACTTGTTTGGATCAAATTAGAAAGAATTTAAAATTTCAAACAGATGTTTCTTTAGGTGATATAGAATATAAACTAGAGTACAAAGAATTTACAATTGAAAATATGATGGCAGAAGACTTGATGAAGATAATTCAAGCAATGCCTCAAGGATACAAGGTGGTTTTTAACCTTTTTGCGATAGAGGGGTATTCTCACCAAGAAATAGCGGCTACTCTCGCGATAAGCGAAAGTACTTCAAAGTCGCAATATTTAAGGGCAAGGGCATACCTAAGAGATAGAATTGAAAAACGATAATACTAAATGGAACAAAACGATCAAATAAAAGAATATTTCCAGCAACGACTTTCGGATCATCAGGAAGTGGTAAGGCCAGAAATTTGGGCGGCGGTTTCATCTGCGATAGCCACTCCTGTTTTGGTCACTACTGGTATAAGTATTCTTTCGAAAACGTTAATTGGATTGGGCATTGCCGCATCAGTTATTGTATCTGCCTATTTGTTGTATTCTTCTGATGAAAAAGTTGTAAAAGCTCCCACTCAGCAAAAGCAGAAAGCGAAAGACGTTCCATCTATTCCTAATGAGAATACGCTTGTTCCAATTGAAACGAAAAAGAACGCTATTCCGCTTGTAGTGCTGGAAAATAATGATTTATTAAGCAGCGAGAAAGTCGTTTATGAGACGAGCGACCCACAGATAATTCCTTTTGAATCAGATCAACTTCCAAACACGGATCCTTTGCAAGATATGGGAGAGAATGTATCAAATGACCCTGTTAAAACGAACAATGATTTCATTGTAATGCCACAAGTTGAGAACACAAATGAATCATCCCCTTCACCAGACACGGATCAAGAGTTGAAAGTTGTTTTGTCGAATGTATTTACCCCAAATGGAGATGGGACAAATGATTACTTATTTATTCAATCGGAAGGGCTGCAAGATTTTAGCGTCGTGATATTGAATCAAGTCAATAAAATTGTTTATCAGTCTACCGACTCAAAATTTAGTTGGGACGGTAAATTAGCTAGTGGTGATGATGCGCCCGCAGGAAACTATATTTATTTTGTTACGGCGAAATCGTCCACCGGAAAATCTATCCAACAATCCAGCACCTTGTTTATTCAACGTTAAAGGGCTTGCACAAATTCCCATCGACAATTGCTACATTTGATTGATGATGAAAGTTATTTGCATTCAAAATGCCACAAGAAAATTACGCCAAACGCACAAACGATTTTTACAGGCCTGTAAAGACGATTCAGAGATTGAGTTTCATCATTACAAGACAGAGTATGCGAATCATGCCAAAGAATTAGCGGAAAAGGCAAAAGGGAATTGCGATATTCTTTTGGTGATTGGTGGCGACGGCACCTTAAATGAAGTGGTTAATGGCTTGTGTGTTGCACCTGGAAAAAACCCAAAAGTTTTCTTGCTCCCAGGTGGCACAGGAAATGATTTCCACCGCAATTTTATTGCTTCTGATCTTTCAGCACAAAGCCCAAGAAACCTTTTCAGCCAAAAGGGCGAGCCGGTTCAAATCGCTTGCCTTCAAACAGCTTCTGAAAAGCGTTATTTTATAAACGTTACAGACATTGGCTTTGGCGGGAACGTTGTTCGTGAATTAAATGAATTAAGAAACAAGTTTGGAGCAGGATTCTCTTATTTTTTAGCTATTATTCGCACGTTTTTCAAGTACAAAAAACCGGATTTAACTTTAACCTTTAACGGGACCGAAAGGACACAGAAGTTTTTTATGCTAGCGATTTGTAATGGTCCGGTATTCGGAAACGGTCTTATCGTCTCTCCGGGGACCAACCCAAGGGAGAAACAATTCGGATTAGTTATTCTTGGAGACGTTTCGCTTTTTGATTATTTACGCCACTTGCCAAATTTATGGCGTGGAAAACGAATAAAGCACCCAGAAATTCATTATGAAATAACAGATGAGGTAACGATTTGCTCCTCTTTAGGTAATGTGTGCGCCGAAACAGACGGTGAATTCATTGCTTCAACAACCTTTCACGTGTCATTTCATACTGAAATCCTAGAATTCTTAACTTGATTGTCTTTCAAGTTTTAAATAAACCCGTATATTTGCCAACGCTTTTATAAAGCGCCCCGGTGGCGGAACTGGTAGACGCGCTGGATTCAAAATCCTGTTCTTTCGGGAGTGCCGGTTCGATTCCGGCCCGGGGTACAAAAAAGCAGAGTGAAAAGCAGCGTGAGAGCGATGTAGGGAGCTCTGCTTTTTTTCTTCATTCTGTTTCTCCTATAAAATATGATAGAAAGTCCTTACTTTTGATTTAGTAAATACACCTTTAAGCGTTTGTATGTCAAAGATTATAATTAAAAACATAAAAGGCTTAGTTCAGGCAAGTGAGGAAACGCCGTCCTTGTTAAGGGGAAAAGAAATGGCGCACCTTCCAATAATTAGGAATGCTTTTATTGCAATGGAAGATCACCGCGTAATCGATTACGGCAAAATGGAAGATTGGCAAGGGATTACGGATTGGAGAGGCGTTGAAATTGTTGATGCCGAAGGATGTTTTGTTTTACCTTCTTTTTGTGATTCTCATACGCATACCATTTTCGCCTCTTTCAGGGAGACCGAATTTATTGATCGCTTAAAAGGTCTCACGTATGAAGAAATTGCCCTGAAGGGAGGCGGAATTCTCAATTCGGCTAAAAAGCTGCAAGAAACTTCTGAGGACGAATTATTTCATCAGGCAATCGGTAGAATTGAAAAAATGATTGCGTTAGGAACGGGCGCCCTTGAAATTAAATCTGGTTATGGATTAAATACAAGTTCCGAAATAAAAATGCTACGGGTTATTAAAAGGCTTAAGGCGTATTTTACGATTCCGATTAAAGCCACATTTTTGGGTGCACATGCTTTTCCACTCGAATATAAATCGAATCAAGAGGACTATGTTTCAATGATAGTTGATGAGATGATTCCCCAAATTGCCGAAGAAGGACTAGCCGATTTCATCGATGTTTTTTGTGAAAGAAATTATTTTTCTGTCGACCAAATGCAACGCTTGTTAATTGCAGGAAAGGCTGCTGGATTGACACCAAAAGTGCATGTAAATCAATTTTCTGTTTTGGGAGGGGTAAAAGCGGCAGTCGATTTAGGAGCACTTTCCGTTGATCATTTAGAAGAATTAGGCGAGGCGGATATACTGTCTTTGCAATCCAGCACTTGTGTAGCGACGCTTTTACCAGCGTGCTCTTTTTTCTTAGGAATTCCTTTTGGTGATGCGAGAAGGTTAATGGAAGCGGGCCTCCCGGTTTCTTTGGCAAGCGATTACAACCCAGGATCCTCCCCTAATTATAATTTATTCTTTGTTTGGTCATTGGCTTGTATAAAAATGAAAATGACTCCTGAGGAGGCATTTAATGCATTAACGATCAACGCGGCCTATGCAATGGGTTTATCTGAAACTCAAGGGAAAATAAAAATCGGTTACGAAGGAAATTTAATTCTAACTAAGCCCGTTCCTTCCTTTGACTATTTGCCTTATTCATTTGGCGAAAATAACATCGCAAGGATCTTTTGACTCATCTTTACCCTTATATTTGCTTTCTATTATGAAATTAAGCGGCTTGTCCTTATTTATTTTGCTCTCCTTTTGCGGAGAAGCCCAAATAGTTAAGCCAGATAATGAATTGTTATGGGAGATTACAAGCCCTGGATCAAAAACAAGGTCCTATTTATTCGGCACCCTGCATTCTAACGATAAAAGAATTTTTCAATTGGCAGACTCTGTCTATTTTGCGCTAGATAATTCAAGGTGTATTGTTTTAGAAACGGATATTTTTAAATTTTTCAACCAACGATCAATTCGCGACGAGAGTAATATCTTGTTGTATGACAATCAAGGAAATCCTTACACCGGTTCCAATGAAGCTTCTGCAACAAATTATGGTGATGAAAACGGAATGCCACAGTTTTTAGATGCGTATTTTCAGCAATATGGCGCGCTTTCCATTAAAAAGTTCATTCCCCTCGAAAGCAACAACAGCCAATTGGATTTAATTAAAGACCTGCCTACATCAGAAAATAATTTAATTGTCCCAAAAAGAAGAAGGGATTTGGAGGGATTAACGGAACTTTATTTAAATGGAGAACTTTATTTTTTAGATCGGTTTATTAGAAAGAATATGTCAAATGAACCCGGACTTTATTCCTCCATAATCGAAGATCGAAATATGTCAATGACGATTCGTTTGGACTCTTGTTTAAAAAAAGAGAAGGTGTTTTGTGCTGTTGGCGCCGGCCATTTGTATGGTAATTTGGGGATGATTCAACTATTAAGAAACAAAGGGTATCAATTAAGATGCGTCCCCGCTATATATTCCGAAATGCCAATTAAAGAAAAAAGCAATGTTCAGGCTCTAAAAAGGTACGATTTGCGTTTGCCCGATCAAGGTTTGTTAGTTACATTTCCTGGAAAGCCAGAAGTGTCTGTTCTGGAGGAAGGTCATATTCAAGCAATATACAAGGAGCTTGGCCAAGGAAATACCTACGTAATCGAAACAATGCCCTTTGATGAAACCTTAAGCTTTGAGCAATATGCAGCCATCTATATTGCCAGCCCGCCGAACACAAAATATAGGTATGGAGAGTTGGAAGACGGGACCATCTTTTATGAAGGAATTTCAGATGTATATCCGGAAGGCTTGCATTGGATTCGTGTTTTAACAAATGGAAAAAAGGTCTTAATTGCGAAAGCTTATGGTGGAAACAAGTTCATGAATTCCAAACGAAGTCAATTATTTTTTGATAAAATAGTGTTTGAATAACGCAAAAAATAGTTAATTTTAGCGAAAAAGATGAAAAGATTAATTACAGATTCTTTCATAGATCGCCAATCAAAAAACAAGATAACCATTGTTTCTGGGCCGAAGGGGGCAGGAAAAACTGCTTTTGTTGAATCGGGTTTTTTAGATAGAAAGGTAGACTATCAGAAAATTGATTTACGCGAAACGGCTATCCGTTCGGAAATGAATAAATTAACGATCGATGAGTTAGTTTGGTACGCCAACCAAAGTAAACACCTGTTAATTTGTGAGGGAGAGCACTTAAAACTTTTACAGCAATTACTGAATGCAGTATTGGACGAACGGGTTATTACCTCGGTAGTTGTAACGGCATCTAATACGCTACAAATTGAATCGGAATTAATCGAAGCGATAGAATACCAAGGATTACATTTCTATTTTCCCCCACCTACATTTTACGAATACATCCAAAACACGAGTTTATCGCTTGAATCATTAGGGCTTGAACATCGTTTGGTTTATGGGAATTATCATTCACTCGACCTACCCATCGAAAGAAAGAAGGAGGTCCTTAAGGACACCATACAAAAAATGCTTGCCACCCAGTTTTCGGCAGAAAACCGGATAAACAAATCGGATGTGCTGATGAAAACATTACTTGTAATGGCCAATCAAATAGGAGAGGCATTGTCATTTAATCAAATTGCGACTTTTATAGAAGTAGACAATGAAACAATCGAACGTTATATCTCTTTACTTTGCTTGTCGCACATAATCTATAAAGTACCATGTTATTCTACAGGAAAAACCTATGAGATTCAAAAAAAGAACGTGTATATTTTTCTTGACAACGGCATACGAAACTCCTTGTTAAATAATTTTAGTGATTTTTCGATGCGAATAGACATTGACAAACTATGGATGAATTGGCTTATTGCAGAAAAAATTAAATGGGATAAATTGAACAACACGCCTGTACAATATTATTTTTGGCGATCACATACCCGCCAACAAGTTGATTTTATTGAGTTTAGACAAAGAGGTGTCTCAGGATACAAGTTTAAATACTCAAAGAAAAAAGGATTAAAAACACCCCCATTATTTCAAAAACATTACCCCGAAATTCCAGTTCACACAATAAACAATTTGACTTACATCCCTTTTTTGACTAAATCATAGCGCATGAAATTCACCACCTTTTTGGCAAAAGAAATTAAAACGAATGATTGGTTAAATGAGCACTTAGTGATCGTTTTGCCATCGGAGCGCGCTTCCAAATACCTTATGGCAGAATTGTCTATGGTATACAATAAGCCCATTTTCGCTCCACAAATGATCACGATTAATGAATTAATAAAGAAACATGCTCCCTGCCCTATAATTGACCCTTCCAGGCTTCTTTTGGCACTTTTTAATGCGTATAATAATATTGAAATTAAAGAACACCAATCGTTTGAGGATTTCTTGTCATGGGGACCAATGCTTCTAAATGATTTCGAAGAAATAGAAAGGTATTTATTAAATCCAACCCAAGTCTTTAAAAACTTAAAATCCATTAAGGAGTTAGAAAGTTGGAATTTAGAAGGAAAAGAACTAACCGAGGCACAAAAGAAATTCATGGTCTTTTGGGACGTCCTACCAGAATTATACAGTGAACTTCAGTTAATCCTCACCAATAAAGACCGGATAAGCGCTGGTATGGCGTATAAAAAGCTAGCCGAAAACACCAATGTTTTGTTTCAAAAAGACGCCGAGACCTTTTATTTATTTGCCGGATTTAATGCCCTCTCAACAGCTGAATTACAACTAATTAACAACGTCCTCAATGCTAAAAAAGGTGCCTTTTATATAGATTCTGACCAGTATTATTTTTCTAACAAGCAACATGAAGCCGGGGAGTTTCAACGAAAAAACTTAGCGACATTAAATATTGGAAAGGCCTCAAGGATAGAGGATAACATGGCGACGAAAGAAATGAACATTTCAATTGTTCAGTGCGCTCAACTTACAGGGCAAGTGAAGGTGGCATCTACTGAGTTAGAAAAGCTTTCTAAAAATGACTTAGACGACACATTGGTGCTGTTAGCAGACGAGACATTAATCAGCGCCTTAATAAAAAATATACCCGCATCAATTGATAAGGCGAACATAACCTTGGGCTTACCATTAAATCAAACCCCGATAAAATCTTGGTTGGAAATAATCTTTGATATTCAAGAAAACAAAAACAGGTTTAAAACAAAAGCGATTTATTACAAAGATTTACAACGAATTATCAATCATGTTCTGTTTAATTCGTGGTTAAGCGAGTATGAACAGAAACAATTTATATTCATAGAACAAGAGACAATACGTTATAACAAAATTTTCCAAAACCTATCAAGTTTAAAAATAAATGAAGAAATCCGCGGTTTTTTAAGCTGCTTGTTAGATGATTGGGAAAAAGATTGGAACAGAGCAATAAGCAGTATCCGCAAAATAAATACACTTATTCTGAGCAAATTACCGCTACAAAATGATTTCGAAAGGAACATTGTATTCGTGTTTGATCAATCGCTAGTAGAATTTCAGTCAATCGTATCTGAGGGACTACCAGATTTGAGCTTACGGACATTTAAATTATTATTCAATCAGCATTGGCATTCCAAAAGCATTGCATTTCATGGTAACCCGATTGATGGTTTACAAATCATGGGTCTTTTAGAAACGAGGTTACTGGATTTTAAACGCATAATTATCCTGGGGATGAACGAAGGAAACCTTCCTCCTACCAATGCGATGAACACAATAATTCCGATGGACTTAAGGAAAGGCCTTGGTTTGCCAACAATGAGACACAAACAGGGGATTTTTGCGCAGCATTTTTACCGTTTACTTCATTATTGTGAAGAGCTAACACTTACATATACAACGATAGGCGATCAAATTAATGCGGCCGAACCGAGCAGATACTTAAAACAATTAGAATTAGAATTGGTGCGGCTAAATCCCAAAGCAATTCTTAACAAAAGTTTCTATTTAACCTCTTTTTCTTCCGATGATCATGTAAATGCGAATTTAATAGAAAAGAAACCACAGATAATAGAACAATTAAACGCCTATTTTTCAAAGCCTATATCCGCTTCAGCAATAAATAAATACCTCACCTGTCCCTTGGATTTTTATTACCGTTATATCGTGGAATTTGGGGAGGAACAAACAGTAATGGAAGATGTTGAGAGTAGTGATTTTGGGACATTTATTCACAGCACCTTAGAAAAACTATTCACCCCTTTTGCACAACGCGATAAGGACGCACAATTTATCACCCCGCCACCTAAAGCCTTAACGATTTCCGACGTAGATAAAATGATTATCGATTTCCCTGCGATATTAAGAGCGGAATTTATGGAACGGTTTCATAATGATTCTACGTTGTTTTCCACCGGAAAAAACCTTCTTAGTTTCGAAATGGCGAATGAAATTGTATTAAAAACATTATTGTCAGAAAAAGAATACATACTAACCTTAGATGGACCATTGTATATTGAGCAAGTAGAAGCCCTGATGACCTTAACAGTTCCCGTTGTAATAGATGCTGAAGTAAAACAAATTCATTTAAAAGGATATATTGATCGAATTGATCGTGTGGGTGACAAATACCGTATTTTAGATTACAAAACAGGTAAGATAGAACCCAAAGACCTCGCGTTTAATTTAAAGCCTACCGGAATTAAAGCGTCATTCTCCGAAGCAAAACATACGCTTCAACTCACGCTATATTGCATGCTTTTCAAGGAAAAATATAAATTGGAAGCCAATGAAGCGTGCGTTTTCTCTTTAATTACGAGTAAGGGGTATACCCAAGAATTGACAAATAAAAATGGCACCAAAGAGGAGTTACAAGAAATATTTCTTGAACTTCTACAAGAAGTGATTTCAGAAACCTATGATTTAGACCTTCCATTCATACATGATGATGGAGCAAAATATTGTAATTACTGCTAATAAAATAGTAAGGTGGTGAAATAAAAAAAGCCTGAAAAAAAACCAATTTACTTGTTCTTTTTTCAGGCTACTGCAAGTTAACTAAAACTATGTAAAGACAAACGTTTTTGTCTTATACTATAATCTCTTGACGCAATCTTTTCTATCAGAGTTGCTTCTTACTATTAATATAATTCTGATTTTAAACTATTGCGGTAATCTTTGAGTTCCTCCCTATTAACCTTGTGCTCTGCATTTTTTAATAGGTTAAGCAAATACAACAAGTTTTCTTTATCGTCAAGCTCAATAGGATATTCGTTACCCTCCTCATCTTCTTCATATTGTGCTTTCACATCAAAAGCTTCGTTTTCTGTCAAAAACTCATACGTTAAACGCAACACCTTCACAACTAATGGGTCTTTTTCAGTTAGGGCATGGCCTCGAAGTGCTTTTAATTCATCTATTACTTTTGCGTTATCAAGGCCTTTTTTCTCTACTAAAGAAATGATACTGTTCAGTTTTTCGTTTGCTATTATTGTTTTCATAGGTGTCAAATTTCTACACAAAAGTAAGGAACTTAATAGATTTTTGAAAAGACTTAGGAAAAAAAAGCCGAATCCGTGAAATGAATTTATATTTTTGTTGTGATGGATTATATTTTTCAAGCGATAGGGATAGGTTTTTTGCTCAGCGTGATGGTGGGGCCAGTATTTTTTGTTTTGTTAGAAACGAGCATTACCAAAGGTGTAAGAGCCTCTCTATATTTGGATTTAGGCGTTTTTATTAGTGATGTTATTTATATTTTATTCGCCTTTATTTTTGCCGCTCAAATTAAAGGCTTTACTAATGACGCATCGAACAATAACTTTATTCTAGGAATAATAGGGGGAATTCTATTTGTTGGTTATGGTATTTACACCTTGTTTTCTAAGTCAAAAAATGAAATAACGGCCAAAAGTAAATCCACAACAATTAAAAATGCGGACTCTTTAGTGTTGGGAATCAAAGGTTTTATGTTGAATTTTGCAAATCCGGCAGTCCTGTTTTATTGGATAGGAATCATCGCTCAGGGAAATCAGATAACAGATAAAGATCATCCCGGTCAACTCATTATTTTTGTTTCATTGGTTTTGTTGACCTATTTTGCCATGGATGTGTTGAAAATTTTGGGTGCTAAAAAACTCAGACCACTTGTTACAGGCGCTCTCCTTTTGGCATTAAATCGTTTAATTGGTATTATTTTTACGGCAATAGGCGTTTTTTTAATACTCAAGCAGTTTGTTGATAAGCCGTAACGAAATTTAACTGACTCATTTATATAATTGCATGATAAGAATCCTCTTTTTTTATTTTCTATTTTTATTTTCTACTTGCATTTATTCTCAGAAAATTCTACCAGAAAATTTATCCGCAAAAACAAAGGTTTTTTGGGATGCCAATAAAAAGTTTATTCATTCTTCTGGTTCTTTCTATGTAGATGACCGAGGCACTATTAGCACCGAAAAACATGGGAAATGGCTTTTTTATTCAGTTAAAGGTGTGTTGGAGGAAGAGCGTTATTATTTTAGAGATAGGATTCATGGGAAACAAACCAACTATTTTCCTGACAAGTCCATAAAGCAGTTAACCTACTATTCCTTTAATGTGCCCGATAGCTCTTTCAAAGAATGGTATAGTAATAAAAATCTCAAAACAACGGGCACCTTTTCTCTTGGTAGCCCAATTGGCAATTGGTCTTACTATTATGAAGACGGAAAGATAAAATCAATTGACAGTATCGTCGTAGATACTGTTTACACGATTTCCTATTGGGACAATAGTAAAAATCATTTACAAACGATCACGAATGGAAATGGCCACATAAAAACCTACTTTTCAACGGGGGCAATAAAAGAGATATACCAGTTTGTAAATGGCTTAAAAACGGGGCCTTTTGAAGAAAGATTAGCTAATGGACGTGTTTCCATCGACGGAAGATTTGAAAAGGGAAAGAAAGAAGGCTGTTGGTCCTTCTACGATCAAGAAGGCTATTTAGATAAGAAGATAAATTATCATTTAGATTCATTAGATGGGGAATATGTGGTTTACTATTCAGATGGACAAATTAATACAGCAGGAAATTATTCGAACGGAATGAAAAATGGACAGTGGACCTGGAATTTACCCGAGAATAAAGGAGTTGAAATGAAGGGCGCTTTCGAAAATAATTTACAAGAGGGTGGATGGGAATACTATTATTCTAGCGGAGAACTCTCTTATTTAGCCAATTACAAAAAGGGCTTACGAAGCGGTGAATGGAGTTATTTTTACAAAGACAGCACACTTTACCGACAGGGTGATTTCTCTAATGATTTAAAAGAAGGTAAATGGAAAACTTGGTATGAGGACGGTACTTTACTAATGGAAGGTGAGTATAATCTAGGAAAAGAAACGGGTGTATGGCGTGTGTTTTGGGAAAATGGAAGAATTAAAAATCAATCGTCTTTCGATGCGGGGCGTCTAGATGGAACGTGGCTTTCTTATACGCCAACAGGGAGTAAATCGTTAGAGGGAGACTATAAAAACGGGCAGAAGACAGGTCTTTGGAAAGAATTTTATAATAACGGAAAAATCAAAGAAGAGACAAATTATAAATTAAAAACAATTAAAAACCGGAACAATGACGTGGTAATAATGGGAATGAAAACGATACAGAGTGTGCAACATGGAAAGTTTAAAGCGTATTCTCAGTTAGATTATGAAATAAAAGAGACGGGTAAATATAAAAATGGAATCAAAACAGGGGCGTGGATAAACTACCATCCTGGCGGAGTAATGCCTGCAGTAGTTTCTCACTATAAAAAAGGAAAGTTACACGGTGTTTGTATGCAATACGGACGTAGTGGGGATATTATGAATGAAATCCACTATAAAAACGGATTAAAAGACGGTCTTTTTCTTGTTTATAACGCGAACCATAAAGTAGTCGTAAAAAAAATGTTCCGAAAAGGGAGGGAAATGGGGAAGCTTGATTCAGGCGATGCTTTTACACCGTAATTATAGAACTAATTCTAAATCGATTTGTCTTTTCTTTGTGCTAACCTCGTAAATGCGCACCCTTACCAAATCTCCAAAATTGAATTCTTTTTTATTTTTCGATCCAATAACACGAAATTTTTCAGCATCAAAAAAGTAACGATCACCAGGAATTCCTTGTAGAGCCACCATGCCTTCACAATTGTTTTCAATCATTTTGACATAAAGTCCGTGTTCCGCAATACCCGAAATGAAGCCATCAAATTCCTCCCCGATTTTATCTTGAACAAATAATGTTTGAAAATACTTTCCCGATTCCCTTTCTGCCTCAGCAGCCTTTCGTTCGTTGCGGGAAATAAGCTTACAGACATCGTCAAGTGTTTGGCCATATTGATGAGGTCTTTTTGCCAGCTGTGTTTCAAGTATTCGATGCACGATAAGATCGGCATACCGCCTAATCGGAGAAGTGAAATGCGAATAATGGGAAAATGCTAAGCCAAAATGACCAATGTTTTGCGTTTCATAGGTTGCTTTAGACATAGAGCGTATAACCATCGATTGAACAAGTGGAAATTCATTTTCTTCACGAATATCGTTCAATAAAGCGTTTATGTTTAGCGCGATTTTTTCGAGGCTTTGATAAGCAAGTTCGTGCCCAAACTTTTCTAAAAACAACTTTAAAAAGCCAATTTTTTCCGGGTCTGGTTTGTCATGAACTCGGTAAATCATGGGAATAAGATCTTTGTTACTATTAGGCTTAGACAAAAACATGGAGACTCGTTTGTTTGCCAACAACATGAACTCTTCAATTAATTTATGCGCATCTTTCGATGTTTTAATGATCGTTTCTATTGGGTTGCCCTTTACATCTAATTTAAATCGCATCTCTTCCGATTCGATGTTTAATGCACCATTGGCCAATCGAGTACTTCTTAAAATTTTTGCTACACGGTCAATTTCCCTTATTTCAACTTGGAACTCATCTTCTTTCCCCTCAATTATTTCTTGTGCCTCCTCATAACTATATCTCCGGTCTGAATGAATAACCGTTTTTCCAAACCATTCTTCTAATACTTCTCCTTTGGAGTCCAATTTAAATACGGCAGAAAAACTATATTTATCTTCGTGGGGACGAAGTGAACAAGCAATGTTTGAAAGCTGTTCGGGAAGCATAGGAATAACTCGATCTACTAAATAAACAGAGTTGGAGCGTTTGAGGGCTTCTTTATCCATGCTGCTGCCTGGCCTAACGTAGTGACTAACATCAGCAATATGCACGCCCAGTTCAAATCGACCATTTTCGAGTTCCTTATAGGATATGGCATCATCAAAATCTTTCGCGTCAAAAGGATCAATTGTAAAAGTTAATACTTTCCTAAAATCTCTCCTTTTTGCTATTTCGGCTTTGTCAAGGTCAATGCCGACATATTCTGCTTCATCTAATACTTCAGGTGGAAAAACAGGGTCTATGCCTTGATTATACAATATGGAAAGCATTTCCACATCATTTGATCCGGGAAAACCTAATACAGCGACTACCTCTCCAAATGGCATTTCGGCGCTCTGCGGCCAAACCGTAATTTTCACCAATGCCTTAACGCCATTTGTGGCACCATTTAACTTATTATCAACAATCTTTATTTGTACGCCGGCCCGGGGATTATCAGGAATCAAGAGAACATTCCCACCTTTTATTTGAATGGTTCCTACAAATTGAGTTTTATCTCGCTCAATAATTTTTATTACAACTCCTTCGGGACGCCCTTTCCCAATATTTATTAAACGGACCTTCACCATGTCGTTATGCATGGCTTGACCTATATTATTGGGCGAAACGAAAACATCTTTTGTTTCGCCGGGCATTACGATGAATCCACTTCCCCTCTGTGTTAATTCAATTCGGCCCTCAAAGGTGTTTTTATCCTCCTCTAATTTAAAACTAACATGACTTGTTTGTTTTATTATATTTCTCTTGGCTAATTGTGTAAGGGTATCAAAGACTTGTTGCCTTAAAGCAGGATTATTAGCATCAATTCTTGTACAAATATCTTTGTGGGTGAATTCCACCCCAAGGTTTTTTTCAAACACCTTCATTATGGTTGGTGTTAATCCTTTGGGCGATCCGGCGTTTTGTTTTTTCTTAAAGAATTTTTTAGGCATTAGATTATGTATAGCAAAGATGCCTAATTAAAGAAAATATTAGTGTCGAATTATTACTTTCCTACTAAAAGATTTTACACCGATCCCTTCGAAACTAATTATATAAACGCCACTTTTTATATCAGTAACATCTATTTTTTTGTTAGAAGAGACGGTCTCTTTAAATATTAAATTACCTAACACATCTACCATTTTCATAGTGACAGTTTCGGCTCCGTTTAGTGTAATATTGATATAATCCGATGCTGGATTAGGAACAATTGTAACACTGACAGGCTCTTTTACTGGCTTTATTGCAGCAGTAAATTCCACGATTAAATCAACAGAGTCAGAATAATTAATTCCATCGTCAGAAATATAATACCTATAATGAGATGTTACTGAATTTAAGTCTTCTGGATCTATAGAAGCCTTCATC
>Ga0214919_10002523_pt1 | contig 28678 bp, 30 predicted proteins | sample LL1503_MetaG_FD_177994 | JGI IMG/M metagenome (GOLD analysis project Ga0214919, IMG submission 177994) | Freshwater microbial communities from Lake Lanier, Atlanta, Georgia, United States - LL-1503 | ecosystem: Environmental > Aquatic > Freshwater > Lake | place: USA: Georgia | collected... | reverse complement strand
AAACAAAAAGAGAGAGAGATGGAGTTTCGAGTTTGCGATACGGTCTTCGAAGTACCTGCGGATTACGCTTCCCAATCTGTGATGGAGGTCCGTTCCTACAACAAGGTCTACTGGGTAGACACCTTGGTTCATCCGGATACGTTTCACGAAATTGCGGAACGATTGGATCAACACGACCTGTTGGTGATGGATTCTTTCTTTGTTCCCTATCTATATAAACTAAATCTACATCCAAGCACCTCGTTGATGGTCGTCGAGGCCACCGAAGAAAACAAGTGCATCGAAACCGTGCTCAAGATCATCGATCGTATGCTCACATTGCGATTCAACAAACGCCATCGTTTGGTCGTGATGGGAGGCGGTATTCTTCAGGATATCGGAGGCCTCGCGGCCGGTCTGTACAAGCGCGGTATCCCATGGGTCCTGATCCCCACGACGTTGCTGTCCATTACGGATTCTTGCATTGGTGGAAAAGTCGGTGTCAACCACCACGGAACCAAGAACATGCTGGGAATGTTTTGTGCGCCCACATCCGTATGGGTGCATACCGGTTTCTTATCCACGCTTCCGGAAGATCAGTTGTGGTCGGGGCTTGGGGAATCGATCAAATTGGCCATGATTGGGGGTCACGAGGCGGTCTCCGATTTCCGGATTTGGTTGGAGGAGTGTTTGCCCTTATCCAGGATATCGACGGGAGATGCCGACGCGATGAACTCTTTGACCAAGATCATCCGACAGTCGTTGGCGATCAAAAAGGCGATCATCGAGGTGGACGAACTCGAAACCAATGAACGACGAATGCTCAACTACGGACATACTTTGGGTCATGCGATCGAGGCCTGCGCGAAATACGCGATTCCTCACGGGATTGCGGTCATGATGGGGATCCTTATGATCAATCATTTGGCCGTATTGACGACGTACACCACGATATCCCCCGATGTTTTGGTGACCCATTCCCTCCTCCGGAGTATGATCCCGCCAGATTACATCAAGATTGCGGCATCCTGTCTTTCAGTAGAAATGTTGTCGAGCCATCTGGCGAATGATAAGAAAAATATTGGTGACTCGTGGGGTTTTGTTCTCCTCACGGATCTTGGTGTCGGACATTTCCAGCTATTTCCTGCGGAAGAGATCAAAAGTCGTCTGGAGGAAACAATATGTTATCTTTCTATGTCGTGAGTGAATGTTTGTTTAATCAGTAATAATATACTTTTGAGAGACAAGGTTTTCTACTCTTCTTCTTTGGAGTGGCGTAAGGTCTTTCCAATAAAAACCTTTACTGGCTAACCATTTTATAAAATCCCAACGTTCTTCCATGACACTTTTCTTGATTTGTGAAATTTGTTTTTGAGTGACATCTATTGGTTGTTGTTGTTGTTGTTGTTGTTTTGTTCCTTTTTCTACTTGAAATAATCTGGCACGTGTAATCGTAGGAGGAATTATAGAACGTAACGTCCTCTTTTTTGTTTGTTGTTTAAAAAAACGTTGTTTAATGTTTGGATAAAGAGTATTTACATATTTTTCGAAATACTTATCATCAATACCATCATGTATTGGATAATTTGGTTCTTGTCCAATTTTTTCTCTTACGTTACTCTTGAATGTTTGTTGTAGATCTTTATTTTGTGATAAACATATAATTAATTTTAATGGATTATAATCACGACCATAATTGAAAACAGGTGGTTTACCGTTTACTCCTATTTTTAAATATTGTTCTTTATATAAATCACTCTTGAAATAGTTAGACAAATACGTACGCAACATGTTTTCAAAAACATCATAAAATATTTTTTTTTCCTCATCTGTACCGTTAAATTCTGTTTTTAGTATTCTCAGTATGGTTTCGAATCTTAATAAAATATCCTCGTTAGTCAACTTTTCTTCAGTACCGTAATTATTTCGTTTTCCTTTCTTAATTTGTCTAAAAGATTTCAGAATATCATTGCGGGCCGTATCACCAATGTTTTGTTTTTGATTTTGAATTAGTTGTTGCAGTCTTTGTTTCGTTAAAGGTGAAGTTTGTTGCGACATTTGTATTTATTTAAAAATTAAAATTAAATAAAATTTTAAAAATGTTAAACTAAACTCCAAGAAACAAAATGTCGTTGAAACAATTTATTGTTCTATGGTTCGTCTCCACCCTCGTCCTTGTCCTCTTGGATGCGGTATGGTTACCACTCACCTATGAAAAAGTGTACAAACCTGTTTACCAAGAAATCCAGGGTGGTCAACAGAATCCTGTTAAACTAAGGATGGAATATGGTGTCGTGGCATGGATCGTGTTGGGATTTGCAGTGGCCTCCCATATATCCCATGTTGATCATAAAAAAAAATCACAAACCTCGTTGTTAAAAGTCTTTACGATGGGTGCGACCACCGGTTTCACCATCTACGCCGTGTATAACTTTACCAATCTTGCCACGTTCAAAGACTACACATTGTCTCTTGCGATCAAAGACACTTTATGGGGAACGTTTGCCATCGGTGTCACGTCTGTTTGTGTGTCGCATTTGTCCTCGGGAGTGCTGAAATAGTAATCAGGAAAAATCATAACCTTTTTCAGAAAGGTCTTTTCGTACGGCTTGTTTTTGAGCTTTGGTCAGCTTCGGATAACAAATTGTGGAGGCTAACCATTTAATAAAGCGTGAACGTCTGTCTTTCACAGTTGCAATACTATCTTTTACTTGTGTTGGTTGTTGTTGTACAGGTGTATTCAATAGTGTGATTCTGTTGAGTCGCCAGAATATTTGATGTGATTTTTGATTGTCGCCAACATCTCATCGAAATCGGTATCAGAAGATTTCTTCGTCTCAAAAACATTGGTTAGTACAACTTCTGTAACCAAAACAAATTTTTTTATTCGTTTCTATCTGTAGTGTGGTTTGAAACACAATGTTTTATTACTTCTTATCCCGTATCTGGGGTTTATTGGATTTATGGTGTTTGTGTCGTGTCCGTCGAACGTTTATGAAAGAATCGGATTATGAACAACGCCTACTGAAAAAAATTGTGGATTTGGGTATTGTGGCGGTCAAGATGGCGCAATACTACGCTGCCTTTCATCCTCTTTCGGATACCGTCGAGGTCCGTGTTGGAAGACATTTGCAGACGCAGCATCCTCCCGTACCAGGAAACAATAACCCGATCGCCAACCTTTCTGCCCCCGCGATCCGTTTTCTTGAAGAAAACAATATTTGCTGGGATTCGATCGAACTTCTTGCCGCAGGATCCGTCGGTTCCGTACACCGGGCTCGTTTTGTTGATGAGGAGAACGACACAAACACAAAGACAGTCGTCCTCAAGATTCAGTACAGGCACGTGCACCAACAATTTCAACAGGACATTGCGTTTCTCGAATGGCTGTCGAGATTCCGATTCGGATTCGGAGCTGCGCATCGTCACAAGGAAGAGATTCGTGAGATCCTACAGATACTCGAAACCCAATTTGATTTCACTATCGAAGCACGCAATATGCGGCGCTACCAAAACATGTACGCCACACAACAAAAATACATCCAGATCCCCGACGTCTATTACGCCGATCCGACAACACTTATCATGGAATATAAACCGACATATAAACCGACTTTCAAATCGTCCACAACAACATCGAATCGGTTGACACTGTTCCGCGCGGTGCTTTTGAAAGGGTGGGTTTTGGATCAGATCATGGTACGAAAAGTGTTTCACGGTGATCTTCACCCCGGTAATTGGGGGTTCCAGTCGGATCATTCGCTTGTCGTGTACGATTTAGGGTATGTGTATGAATGTGCATCGGTGGAAATGCGTGATTACCATGGCTTGCTGGATTCAGATCCAGAGGTGGTGTGCAAGACGATTCTGGGTATTTTTAAACTTTCACCCGACCAATTAAATACCGATCAAACCAAGACCCTTTGTGACATTATTGAAGAAACGAGAAAGGGTAAGAATGATCATTCCGTGGGAATCAAACTCATGAGTTTCCTCGCCTCGGCTCGACTGATCCCTCTTCACCGACGCCTGCTTTTTCTGCTCAACCTCGTCATGATGATGAGAACGATTCATGCCGAGAACCCCATGTTGCGCCATCCGGTCGTTGGACCGAAGATCCTCTGTGGTGTGTTCAGGGAGAAGAAGATGTTTCCGGAACTTTTAGAATGTTTAGAAGAAAGGTCAAAATCTGTGCAAGAATGATGCAATCGTACTGATTGTAGACGACAAGCGACGTACACGTCTTCACCAAGGTGTCCGACGGTTCGGGATGGTGGTGGTGATCAATAAAAAATTTCTTGATCCTCCACGGGTCGGGTGTTTTGATCACGTTGGCATCCAAGGCTGTTGTTAGGTAGGATGGAGAATCGAGGACAAACACAGTATTGTCTTCGGGATGTGAGAGAGGGTGTAATTCTTGGTAAAACAACTTAGAAACGAACATGGAGTCTTCACCTCCGGAGATATCCGAGGGAGGAAAGGCGAGGGAAACGGCGTGGCAGCGTAGGAGGGCATCGCCGATGGTTTTGAGTTTTTGATTGGGCGCATCCCGAAGAAAGAGTTTGGAGAAACGGATGATTTCCAGGAGATCAATCGCCGAATCCAACAGACGGGTCGTGGGATGAGAGGGAGAAAATCCAAGACGGCGTATACAGGCCGTTTTCCAAAAACCGCGTTCTGCCGAGTAATAAAAGACGTGGGTTGCCTTTTGAATTTCCGCCGCGATTTCTTGAACGAGATCCAATTCGGCCAGTGGATCGTTCAAATCTCTTGACACCAACAAACGCATGTTTGTGGCTGGTGTACCACTGGTGGTAGACCAATCTACGTGATAACATCCACACATGTAGATTCGTTGTTCCAAACCGTCGTCGTTATCGTCGTTATCGTTGTTATTCCTACGTGGAACATTGTTGGTCTCAAAATCAATAAATAACCAATGGTCATGAAGAACGGAGGAAAGCGCCTCTTGCAATCGATTCCGGTCCACCACCCAAGGTGTCGTAGGTGTCATGATTTGGAGGGTGGAGAGCCATGGAAGGGTGAATCCTTTCAAACCGGGGTGGAAATCCGATTCGTGATTCCGCAGATAGGTTTGAAAACCCTCCGACGTATAGTCATAAAACCCGTTCTTACGACAACGCAGCCGTGCCGGTGTGGTGATATAGGGCAACAAGGTCAGTTCGTGGTATTTCTTGGCCAGCGCGCCACGCATCTTTTGAAGACGGCCTTGGGTCTCGACATCAAAAGAATACAACCGATTATTAGTCTTGTATTTCATGTCGGGGCGCATCTTCACATCTTCCCAACACATTTTTTCGTCCTCCAGCAACAGTAACCGGACGATGGATAGGATGGATAGGAGGGAGGCGTAGGTTTTTTTTTTGTCGAATATATCTGAAACAACCTCCTTCGAGTCGCGCAGTCGTCCAATCTTGATATCGGATCGTGGATAATTAGAGAAAGTCGAGAAGAAATATACATTGTTAGACCCTCCTAAAAAAATCTCGACATCACGCATCATTTGTTCCTGAATGGGGGTGTGGGGACGGATTTTTCCATCGCATAGCATCAGACTCCACGGCACGGGAACGACCGTGACGATGGAATCCTCTTGTTCGGCGTCAGCGGTTTGGGTTTGGAAATAAAAGACGTAAAGGCCTGTATTGGCACCGGGGAATATCTCGACCACGTCTGTTTGTACGTATCGTAGTCGCGAGGTTTCCGGAATCATGGTCATCAAATGTTGAATCGTCTGTTGTTGATACTGCGCTGTAGTCATCATTTTACGATAGGCAGCGATGTTCTGTCGAATCGAACGACCGGCTTCCTGGTACACCATCATATCCTCCACCAACGCACGTTCCAGTACCCAAAAGGGCAACCAGGCATCGGCCTCGGTTGTTTTTCGAGAAGATGACCTGGTATGACGGTGAATGGAAGGTTCCCACGTGGTCATTGTATTTATTTATTCTTGAGGTTCCGATGAAAATGTCATAATTATCATTTTTTTTTCTTAAATTAATATAAATTGTATCGTAAGAAAAAATTGTTTTCAGCAACGATGGATACGCAATTACGTTTGAACAAACTGGTGTCTCACCTCCAGAATATAATTGTGAGTGCAGATCCATCAAAAGAGCCGGAGCAGTTGGTGATGGGATCGGTGGAGGGAGGGGGGGGTAATAATTTTTCTTTGGACGAGATGATGACCAACAACAGACCGGTGAATACATTACAGGAGTTGATTTATTTTTTTAACGAGGTTCCAGTGAGGAATTTCTTGATTGAAAAGTTCTTGGAAGAGGGGGTGCGAAGAAAAACGAATTGCCAGTATATGGGCACCTACTTTGTAAGGGAGAAGGATGATGATTCTCATGTACTGGTACTGGATACGGACCATCACCAGCAACAGAGCCCGAAGGATCCCACATGTTTTTCGGACGTGATTCGCCAGAAAAGGTCGTTTTTACTCAACAAGAAAGGAAAAAAGACACTGTTTACGATGGCGATTTTATACAAGGTGGCCGCGATCCATTTCGTCTCTTTCTTGTATGATCCTGTCCAACAGAGGATTGTGTCGTTTGATCCAGGAAATAATTTATACCACAATGGCTCGAGGGTTCTCATTCCCAATTGCGTCGATGCCTTTGTGGGACACCACATGATTCCTAACCAGGATCATGTCGTGCACACAGGGATGTGCAAAGACTACTTTCACGGAAGGCGTTACGGTCCGCAGTACAATGGGGAAGATCCTCGTCAGACAGAACTGCCCGCCGATAAATTTTGCCAGAGTTGGTCCCTCCGGTTCGTGCTCTTTTGTATCTTGAACGATGGAAAACACGACTTTGTTCATGAGTGGTGCAAGATCCGACCCCGTGAACGAGAAAACTCCATGATGACGGAATTTTTTATCCCCATCCTCTCCCATTTTGCCCATCTGCGAAACCAGTTCAAAACAAATGTCGGACCCGAACATTTAAAGTTTTTGATGGATAAACATGATAAACAAAAGAACAGTACAAAAACATAAAAAATGACGACTCTTGGTAAAAAGATGTAAAAAAAAATTTGAATTAAAAAAAGCATTTCCTTACTCTAAAAATAAATGACCACACCAACCGGACATTCTGGACATTCGGAATACCAGAATAACTCTTCTTCTTCTTCCCAATCCCTTCCTGCGACTTTCTGTTCTCCTTCTTCTTCCTGTCGGGAAGATGACAATGCATCCTCCTTCCCACAACAAGATCGTTCCATACCAGCACCTACACCACCCACACCGCTATCCCACAAAAATAGATGTTTTTTTTGCCGGAAAAAACAGCACATGCTATTAGATTGTTTATGCCGTCAACAATTTTGTGTCTCTCATCGAACCCCAGAATCCCATTCCTGTCCTTCTCTATCTGATTTTTCGGTCAAGGACCGAACTGTGTTGAGCCAACGTCTTCCAGGACTCGTCGAAAATCATGGCATGCAAGACCGGATTTGATGGATGGATTGAATGCATTGGATGGATTGGATGGATTGGGTGGATGGGTACATAAATTTCTTTGAATGAAATCAAAATATAAAATATTTCATTCCGAGAATTAAAAAAAAAATAAACAATAACAACAAATCCCTCTATAATGTCTACAAAGTGTGATAACATGCCCGCCTTCCAAGTGTCGGTATCGGTCATTGTTTTCCTTGGGTTTTATTTCATATTTCTCCATAAAAATTCACAGTCTAAAGTACTTTTGCGGCTAAGCACCGTGGTCGCCATGTATTACTTTGTATCTTCGATCACCGATACACCCTACAGCCAACCCCTGCCTTCTCTGCTCCTATGGTGTTTGTATGTCCTTTTTATACGGTTTATTCTTCCGATAAAGTCATTGTCTTTGACAGACAAAAAACGGTTCTTTGTTTCCAATCTGTATATGTTGGGTTACATAGTAACCGCAAGTATTGTCCACAACATGTTGCAATCAAAAGATGGCGGCGACCACTGAATCGCCGTACCCGAATAGGTAAAGGCTGCCGTACAATAACACGAGGATGGAGAAGAAAGACAAGATTATATGACAGAGATACATTTTCCATTTGGAGAATCGGTCATGATGTCGTTTTCGAAAATATTGAACAATCCAATCATTAAGAATAAGGGTGATCACGACAACGATGGAAGATAAGGCGGCTTCAAAGATAAAGGCGGTGTGCAGATGAGTAAAATCAAGTTTGAAGATAGAGGAAGGAGGCAAACGATTTTTTCTTTTTTTTCTGGTGTTTGTCACAGAATAGGAATGAGGTACAGACATTCTTTTTGTAACGGAAAAAAAAATATTAATATTCGTCTTCTTTTCTTCTTTCGGGGTAAATGTCTTGAAGCTGTTCCTCTAAAAAGTCGGGAATATCTTGTGGTTTCACGGTGTAGGGAACAATGATGAGTCGAATCCCGTGCTCTTTGCACTTTTGTTCTTTAATCAGGTCGCGGTACTGTTGGTTTTGAAAAATATGGTTGGACCCACGATGAAAATGACGGTTAAAACGGTAGTGCTGCTGACCATTATATTCCACTCCTAATCGAAGATCTTCGTTGTAGATATCAATCTCCAGATTCTCGCCCGTGACCGGATTCCGTAGAAAATCGGGTCGGATCTTGTGAAACGGGACGCCGTACTTGGATTCCATGAACTCTCGACAAATTCTTTCCCCCTGAGAACACCGTTCCAAGGTGCTTGTGCTTGAAGAGGAAGAGGAAGGCCGAGAAAAAAGATTGTCCTCCTCCTGATGGCGAGAGGAACGGGAGGATCGTGAGCCGGAGACGACGGACTGAGCATCGCGCGCCCATGTGCCCAGAATGTACCGGATGATGTTTTTCAGACTCATCCGATCGGGATCGGGCTCGGAACGCAGACACCAGATGACGAAAACAAGGATGGCCACCATACCAATCAGCCATACCCACCATGGGATGGTAATGTGAACACGTGGCAGCCAATCTCTTGAGGCAACGTTTGATGCCCCCTTGGAGGAAAAGAACTTGAACATATTTTATTTTTTTATTGTATCGTAAGATTAAATAAAGAAAAAAAAGATATCAAAGATGTCGTTTGTTCCTTTTGGTGGGAATACGTGTCCTCGTGTTTATACACTGGACAGTCAAGGTAACTGTAGCATCACCTCGAAATGTCGAATCTTCAGACAACCCGACGGAGGTCTCCAGGCCGTCGTGGCCGAGAATGCGGGTTATCCGGGTGTTGTGGGGTGTTTTTTAAACGATAACACGTGTACGGGAAATCCCAATGTATGTCTGCACACGTTACCAAGGAATCCACCACCCACCACGATTGTATTCCAGCAAATGACGCCACCATTTTATCCCTTTCCGTACGGTCAGTATGGTCCCATGTACAATGTGTACCGTCCGTATTATTACCAACCACCAGTATCACCGATGATGACAACGATGACCAATGAATGTCCAGTGGAAGTGAAGGCAATGTGTAATAACCAGTACGCAGGAAATTACAACAGGGGATGGTGTGTGCCGGTGGTGAACGGGAATCCGGATGCGAGGAATTTTCACGAGGTGTTGACGCAACAAAAATGTTTCGTGGGTCAACCCAGTACACCCGGATTTGATCCATGCAATGTAAGCACGGAACGATCCGGTTCGGGCTATGTTCCTCGTAGTTGTATGGGGCAGTGCTGCCCTGGGAACTTTGGAATGATGATGTGAATTTAAAAAAAGTGAAGGATGGGAAATATTTGATTTTTAAAAAACAAAATCAAATGAAGAAGAAGAAGATTGTTTTTGTGTTTGATTTCGATCAGACCTTGACCATGTATCATTCTGGTGGGCTACCAGAACTCGAGGTCGATTATATAGAGAGAATGGATCTGTTGTTACCGATGCTGGAAAAATTAAACCAACGTGGCATCGTGGTGTATATCAATACCCGAGGCATTGCCGCGGATGTGAAGTTATATCTGAAAAAGAAACTCGATGGGCCGGACAAGGTGTTGTGGATCCGTGATGTCTACGGTGCCGATAGTGAGGAGAATATCGGGGATGCCCTTCTTCCGGATGAAACTGCATTCAATAGGATCGATGACCTCGTTATCAAAACGTTGGGTCAACGGAAGGATATGAAGGATCCTTCGAGTCGTGTTTGGGCGTACCAAAAAAGTGTGTTTTTAGAAGACATCGCGACACGAGAGGGCGTCACAGACAAGGCCGATGTCTACTTTTTCGATGATACCGCCATCAATGTCGAGTATGCGAAAACAAATGGATTTACCAACAGTTTCCGTATTTTCGACGGGACGGATTCTTCCGACCCATCCTTGATTACGACCAACCAACAATACCTCGAATACACGAATGTTTTGGTGGAACAGATCCTTTCGACAATGGAATTAACATAAAGAGAGGATAAATACATACCTAAATAAAAAATTGGAATGGGAAGAAACATTGTCTCTTTGTTAGGGCTGGTGGTTGCGATGGTTACGGTTGCGGTCGTAGGAAAACGTTCTCCTCTTTCCAATGACGAAACAACGTCGTCGGTGGTGGCGATGCCTGTGGCCGAGTGGGTGGATTTTTCTTCGATTGGTGGTTATGAGAATGTAAAGGAGGAGTTGATGCAGGTGGTGGATTATCTGCGTTTTACGGAAAAGTATCACGGATGGAACGTGCGGCTTCCGAAAGGATGTTTATTGTATGGACCACCAGGAACAGGAAAGACGTTGTTTGCCAAGTCGTTGGTAGGGGAGATGAATAAATTGATGCGTAGTAAGAATAATCATCATAATCATACGAATCCATATCCATTACAAATAAGTTTCTTTATTTCGTCGGGATCGGAGTTTGTGGAAAAGTACGTGGGTGTGGGCGCATCAAGGATTCGCGAGTTGTTTGATGCCGCACGAACCCACGCGCCTTCGATTCTGTACATTGATGAGATTGATGGTATTGGTCGACGTCGATCGGATGCGCACCATCATGCATCGGGAGGCGATAACGAGAGGGATACGACACTCAACCAATTATTGGTGGAGATGGACGGGTTTCTTTCTGGTGGTCGAACGGCGTCCACGGATCCACGGAATATGGTGCTTGTTCTTGCGAGCACGAATCGGATGGAAGCACTCGATCCTGCGTTGTTACGCCCGGGACGATTTGATAAAAAGATTCGTATTCCTCTTCCGGACGAATCAACACGAGCATTGATTATTGATATTCATGCAGCCAATAAACCGTTTTCGACGATGATGGATTGGGGGTTGGTGGCGTCTCGTGTCACAAGAGGGATGACGGGGGCGGATATCGAGAATCTGTTTAACGAGGCCACTCTTCGGGCGCTCCGTCGAAATGAGCTTCCCATCACGTACCACGAACTTTACCACTTGAAAAGGGAGTTGTTTGATTTTGGAAGTTCGGCGGGGTCGTCGAACCTGAATCTGACAAAAAGTATGTTGCACCGAATCGCGGTGCACGAGATGGGTCACGTGTTGACGGCGTGGATCATGATGGAGGGAGAAGAAACAAAGATGCCGGAGTATGTCACGATCGAGAATCCGTCTCCTGGTGTGTTGGGGTACGCGGCATTTCCTCCTTTGAGTGTTTTATTAACGGCCAAGGATTTATTTGGGAGAATGTGTGTGCTTTTCGGAGGACGCATCGCCGAAGAGGTGGTATTTGGAATCGAAAATAGCTCCACGGGCGCGTCGGGAGATTTTACTGCGATTCGCAATCTGGCCCATCAAATGATTCATGATTATGGTATGGATCCCAGTAATTATTCATTACCCTTACCGATATCATCATCGTCATCATCATCATCAACAGGGGGATCTATTGGATTCGACCACGAACAGTCTATCATCACCACTGCCCGTGACCATGTCCGGGATCTCCTGGCACCTCAAAAAACCTTTCTGGAATGCTCTGCCAACGTGCTGGTGCATAAAAAATATCTTTCTCAAAAATCCCTCCGACGCATGCAAAAACGATGGCAGGATAAGTCTTCTTGTTAAATAGAAAAGTATACAGTCATTTATTATTTTTAGGTGAGCCATGCAAAAATACAAATTCCAGAACCACCATTTCCACCCTTACTGCCATATACACATCCACCACCACCACCACCCGTATTCGCAGTAGCAGAGGTAGCTCCAACTTCTGCCCCTCCACCATTTCCACCACCACCACTTCCACCTGTACCTCCACTTCCACCTCAAGTTTTTTCTAAACCTGTTATTGTTTAAAAAAAAGAGGTAGGAGGTGTTTTGGTCATAAGGGATAAAGATTTGTTTATTTCTGTTTCGCCTGTGGACGACGTTACAAGTTATCGAACAGACCACATCTTGAACAAGATGTTCATCTCCTCACTTTGCGGATAAATAATATAAAATATAATAAGATAAAAATATAATAAGATAAAAATATAATAAGATAAAAATATAATAAGATAAACATGAAAATCGTGTATAGAATTAGCGACGGTGGTTATGATAAATTGAAACCATATTACGTGACCAAACGAGGGTGTTTTCTTCATATGCGTAAGGTATTTTCGGATTATGATATTCATGTTATCGCCGACAACTGTGGAGATGAAACCATGGAATTGATACAACAGCACATACCCGCTGAAAATATTGTGCGGACCAATTTGGGGAATGCCAAATCCCTCATGCACGCTGTGGAATATGCCATTCAAAAATTTGAACCATCCGACACAGTTTTTTTATGTGAAGATGACTATATCTTTCTCCCCATTGCTCCCAAAGTGTTAGAAGAAGGGCTTGCCATCTCCGAGTATGTCACCGGTTATGATCATCCGGATAAGTACAAAAACGGAGAAGAAGGTGGTAATCCTCAGGTGACAAATGGAGGCGAGGCCACTCGGGTTGTTCTCACGAATTCAAGGCACTGGAAGGAAACCAATAGTACGTGCATGACGTTTGCCACTCACGTAAATATTTTAGTGGAAGACTTTGTCGTCTACAGTAAACATTGCCAGACCCAACATCCCTATGACTATCAAATATTCTGTGAGTTGATAAAATCAAAAAGGAGACGATTGATCAGCCCACTTCCTTCGATTTGTACACATGGCGAATCCTTTTATCTTGCTCCATTGATCGATTGGCACACTGTGTTCCATTCCTCTTTGTTTGTAATGAAAAATAATGTTTATTCAGAGAGAGGATGAGATGGATAAATTATTGAAAACGAAGAAGAAGAATACGGAGAATTGAAGAAGAGAAAGGAAAAACATGGACGATCCGACGACGGTAAACGTATATTTTTTCAGGAGGCTGCGAAAGAGGGTTGTATGACGAGGAGGACGAAGGGGAGATTCTTCGTCTTCGTCCTCCTCATAAAAATAATAATCATTTTCATCCTCGTTGTTGTTGTTATTGTGTATGTCACGATCACGTTGTTGTCGTAAGAGGGTGATGAGTACGGTGAAACTATTTTTCGAGTCATTCTCATGATCCACGGGAACGGATTGTAGGCGGGCGAGGGTATCCGGTGTGAAACGGAAAAGAGATTTGCAAACCGTGCAAACACCAGAGTACGACGAATGTTGGAAATAGCGAAGGAAACATTGGGTATGAACGACGCGGGTGCTACCCTTGCATTCACATAAATCATGAAGCGTGACAGGGGAACGTGTGAAAGAGGATGAGGATGCATCAGGGTCGACTTTTACCCTATTACCATTCTCCAAATTCTTATCAATATCCTGATAACAAAAGTAACAAACGTCGGATTCTGTTGTTGTTGTTTTAAGGGGATTTGGATTCAAAGTAGGAATGCTATCCATTTTTTCTTTAATCCAAAATTAAAAAAATATTTTATTGGTAAAAAAATGGTTTAACGACACAAAATATAACGTGTAATCATCATTTTATATTTTTCATAAAGTCATCTCTTGTACGGAACGAATGACCACACTGGTATCGATCGTTGTGGATTTAAAGGGAGGATTTGGGAATCAGATTTTCCAGATTGCGGCGGCGTTGGCGGTGAAAAGGGTGTTGAAGAAGGAGGCGCCGATATCCACGGAGCCGGTGTACGTGTACCTTGTGAGGGCAAAGACCAACAAACATAACAAGTTGGGTTACGATTACACTCGTTTTTTTACGGAGGAGGATCAAGAAGTGGTGGCGGTGGATCATCGTGACGAGGTGGGTGCGTATGACGAGGAGGTTCTTATTAATTATGGATTCCAGCCGTGGGATCCCCAGACGGTGTACCAGTCGGTGATAAATTGTTTTTCAGCAGAGGGCGAGAAGAAATCAAAAAAGGTGCAGGTGTATGTGGACGGCTATTTCCAGTACTTGGGTGCGATCAAGGAGGTGATTCCCGAGATCCAGCGAGCCATTCTGAAGACACTGCCTATTTCTGCGGTGAGAGAGGCGTACGGGTTGGTGGATACACCGGAGATGGATGAAAAACGGGCGTTTGTGCATGTGCGTCGAGGGGATTATTGCAACCACCCCGATTTTCATTACCTCCAAAACGCAGAGTATTACGTGCCGGCGTTGCAGACGCTCTACAAGGAGAATCCAGGGGTCAAGGACATTATCATCCTGTCGGACGATCCCGAATGGTGCAAGACACAGTCGTTCTTTCAGGAAGAAAACAATGGGGAACGCAACATGTTTCTCGTACGGGACGCCGATGAAATGCGGTGTTTTTCGATCATGACGACCTGCAAGGGAGGTGCCGTCATTTGTAATAGCACCTTTAGCTGGTGGGGAGCGTTGTTTTCCGAGACACCGGTGGTGTTTTATCCACCGCGCTGGATCGGGATGCAGATTCACGATCTTTTTCCTCCTTTTTGGAGAAAAGTAGAACCGGTACAAGAGGTGATGATCCCGATCGTTTTAAAGAAAAAGAAGGAGGATCGCAGGTGGAAGGAGAAAACCATGTGTATTGTATTTGTTTGTGAGGACGGTGAAGAGTACAACGCATTTAAAAATGCATGCAGCCATCTGAGGAACGAGGGACAGTACGATGGGGATATTGTGGTGATGACGTTTGAGGATTCGCAACAGGAGGATCAGATGTTTATGGAAAAAAATGAGGTTCACTCTGTCCGATTTCCTGAATTTCATCTGCCATCCAGTATTCAAAAACTCCGCGAGGGTATGAAAGAGGTGGAAACGGATTCAAAGAAATGCGGGTGGAATAAATTGTGGTTGTTTTCCACGTACTTTCAGCAATGGGAATCCGTGGCGTATATGGATTGTCGAATAAAGATTCATGGAGAGGTGTCTCCTGTGTTGGAACTTTGCCGGCCCCATAAACTGATGGCGCACCGCGATGCCTTCCCGACGTTTGAATGGCGTTTGAGAAAGGAATTTGACATGGATTATTTTTCGAATAAAACAATGGAGGCATCGATCCTTTCTTTCCTGGACACTCGGAATTACTTTCAAATCCCTTTCATGTTGTTCGACACGTCTGTGATCAAGGACGATACAATGGTAAAACTGTACGAAACGCTTCTTGAATATCCGAATACAAAAACGGTGCAGGGAATCCTGAATCTTTACTTTTTATCCAGGGAAGATTCCTACAATCCACTGCCCATCCAGTCCATGAGTGGGAATTACTATTTTTACGATAATTTCAGACGGTTTCCCAACAAACCCTATCTCATTACCGCCAATTAAACTAAAGGACAATTGTTTTCAACTTGGTAGGGTCCAGGATGTGGACTTGTCCTGGGATATTACTGGTTTGTAGATTCGAAATCCGCGTGTAATGAATACGTAGTTTTGGTTCCGATCTATACAATGATTTCGTTTTACACAAGAGGGCACATTGTTTGATGAGAGCACGGGGTATTTTGGTGTTGGTGTTTAATGTACCAACCTTGAGAATCACATGCGGAGAAGGTTTATTGGCGACATGAAACCAGAGATCGTCCTGAGATGCCGACCGGACGAGTTCGGTATTGTGATGACGATTTTTGCCGACCAAGATTTCGGTGGTGGTGGTGGTAATTGTCATGGTTGGTTCGATTCAATTTAAAGTTAACAAATTTTTTGTTGGAAAATAATTTCTTTATAAAAGAAAGTAGACTTTATGAATTTCGTTTTTGTTGGTACTTTTTTGGCGATTGGTATCATTTTATCCTACTATATAATATATATAATATCTCTAATATCTCTACTATCTCTAAAAAATAAAAAATATAATGATGATAAAAGTAATGTTGATGATATCAGTGCATCATACCAAAAAGATATTTCACAACAACAATTACAACGACAACAATCTGAAAGAATACAAAAGATAAAATCATTTCAGGTACAAACAGACTCAATAGATTTTGATGATACGGAGACACTGAAATTATTTCACCCGACCGACAATAATAGTATTGATGTATTCGGAGATGGTTGTGTTAAAATTAATATATGTACATACGGATACAGATATATAGCTATATTAGACAGCTATTTTTATAACAAACCAAAGTCTTCATGTTGTGATAAAGTGAAAAACGCCAGTTCCAAACAAATCTTTAAATACATCCGTACTTTATTATGTAAATTGGAAACATCCTGGGGGATTTATATAGATTATTTAAAAATAGTTTATAATGCTCATGTCTATAGTTTGGATATCAATGAACGGAAAGAAAGTTGTCCAGACTTTAGATTATCGATTAATTCGACTGTTCTTGATCTGCTCATTGGAGAAACACCATTTTATTTAAAGTTGGGTCGTAATTTTTTTTATGAAATTGAATCTGCCGTCCGTCGTATTTCCAGATTGAAATCAAGAAGATTGGCCAAAAGAATTATGAAACTAATTCACAAGTTTGCAAAACAAGAGATATTGAAACAAGAAGATGGTACAACAACATCATTATCTGATTACCTCAAGTTAAAAAAATACGAGTTTTTACAAGAGAAAACACCACGACAAACCAAAATTAGTTTGATAAAAGAGATCAATGGGCTTATATATTATTTTGGTACCAGTAGTTGTCTTTCGGAAAAATATGACTTTCATACCGATTTTGACTTGAAGATTCAGGAATTGGAAAGAGAAATTAATCGAATAGAGACCAGTGATGATACGATAAGTATTAAAGACAAAATAAAAAACTTAATGTCTATGTTGAAAAAGTTTACTTTAATAATGACAGTACATATTGAAGAGTAGGAAACGAATAAGAATTCTAAGATATCAAAGATATCAACGAAGATAGTTTTTAACGAATAAATTATATCTTTTTTTAATAAAATATAAAAAAAAGAAGGAGAAAAATGTGTTGGAACGCTCCGGTCTCTTTTGCATCCTTTGTGATTATTCTATTTGTTTCCTTTCTTTTATTTCAACGCAATCATCCGAATGACGTGTTGTGTGGTTGTTTTATTTTATCCTACGGTTTCATGCAACTCTTGGAAGGGATTCTATGGCTTTCACAGAACCGTCGTTCCAGATCCGCGATTTTCAGGAACCATGTCACGAGCATCATGGCTTGTTTGTTGTTGTACCTTCATGTCCTGGCGATTGGGGTAGGTATATACTATGATCGTCAGTACAAAAAGACCTTGTCTACGAACACCAAACGAGGGTTGATTGGTATTGGAATCTTGGTCTTGTTGTTGGGAATCTATCGCATTGTGACGGAACAGTCAAAGTATCCATTTATGTGTTATCCGATTCCCAGTAATGGTCGTCACCTCGTATGGGGATTTCCCAATGATTACATGACCGTCATTCTGCCGGTGGCCACCCTTCTTGCTATTTTATATATCCGACCTTGGAAAACCTTGTTGCTCCTCTTTGTCTATTATTACGGGACATTGTTGGTTTCGTTTGCCGTATCGGGACAACAATCCATCGGATCCTACTGGTGCTGGTTGGTGGCGACATTTAGTTTCATCGTGTACTTTTTCAACTACCGTCGATTGTCGGAACCTTCTTTCTGTTAGGAGGAGCCCTGTAAATTTAAAAAAGAATCAAATATTTATTCAATCAAACAAACAAAAGATGTTGGTTCAATATTATTTGATTCATGGAATGCAGACAGAAAGAGGCGAGAGGATGAAACAAGAATTTCACACTTGGGGTTTGGATAATAAATAACAAGGTGAAATGGATCATGCACCCCAACAGAGATGAAATCACGACAGACATGAAGACTTGGATGGTAGAAAAGGGAATTACTCTTAACAATGGTCAGATTGCATGTATGTATTTACAAACATTTCTCATGTCTTCGGGATATGGTGGAAAAAAATCATGAGTATGGAGTTATTATGGAAGACAATATATATTTTACAGGACCCATTGAAAAAACAGTGGAAAAATACATTGAACAATTGAATACAATGTATTGTGATTGGGATATTTTGTTTGATTCCAATTGGATAAGAGTAAATGACAATGGTGAAAACAATATGGTGGAGGAGAATATCTTGGTATACCCAAAGTCAAACAACCCTACAAATAACTATGGTGGTGGAAGTCGATTGGCGCAATTTTACATTGTGACAAACAAATGCGCCAAAACATTGTTTGAAAATTACATTCCTTTTAAGAATAATCCAGATCACTGGATGAATGAATTATTTCGAAAATTAGACATACAATGTTTTTGGAGTGAACCCTCCATAACCCACACTTTTCCTCATATTTCTACGACACAAAACTGACTTTTTTTTTAAATCGTCATGGAAACATTGGTCTGGGCATCGCCAAAGTTGGTGGTGCCTCCCGTCTTTTGGGAGAGCATGTCGGCGTTGCTGGCGATCTGAAGACCGACGGACGAGCTTTCGGGACGAGCCCAGGCGACACCGGAGAATGTGTTGAGGGCGCCGCTGTTTCCGGCCATGGCGAGGTTGGCGGTCTTGGCATTGGTTTCGTTGTAGGCGCCGGTGAGCACGGCCATGGCGCCCGTGTTGAGGACCTCGGTTCCGCTTGAGGGTCGGAACATGATGAGGGAGTTGGTATTGCTGTCGGGGAGGATGGGAGTGATGAACAAATCGCCGCGGATATTGTCAGAGTTTCCACGGTTGCGATTGAGATTCGCCACAATGAAACGATCGTAGTTCACAATGGGGGTATCACCTGCTGCCATGGCGTTTCCAGACACCATGGTAGGAATGGGCAGACGGTTGGCGGTACCAGAGCCTGCCGATTTTTGCAACGAGTTGTACACCCCTATGGCATCCGCCGTAGGATTGCCGGAATTGTCGTAATTCTCACGAACATTTTGTTGTTGTTGCTGAGGAACACCCTGGCCACCATTCGCGGGGTGGTTGGAAGCAGGAATGGAGACGGGACACTGGATGCCCTTGGCCAGACTCATGGGGTTAAAGGGCTCGGCGGCCATGTTGGGGACCTGAGGAAGGTTCCACTGAACCTGTTTCGAAAGACCCTCGGGGATGATACGAGGGGGGAGGGAAGATTGCATGGTGCCTGGCACCTGGTAAAAGTAGCTGCTATTGGAGGGTTTGAGAGACACCGAGGAATTACCGGTAGAATCGTAAGGGAGTTGTTGTTGGTTGTTCTGGGGTTTGGACCACCAGGCGCCGTTATTGTCTCGGGTGAGGGCATCCACCTTGACTTCGTTCATCTTGGATCCCACGAACCAATCTTCCTTGATGGTTTTCTTCTTTTCGTTAAACATGGAGTAGGCCTGAACACCAAGGCCTGCGAGGGCAATCCATGATAAAAACGTTCCCATGAATTCGGACATGTTGTTTTTTTTTTTACAATGGTTGTAAGAGTTGATTTACTTTGGAGATGGGAAAAATATTATTTTTTTTGGAAAAAAAAAAATTTAAATCATTTATCATTTATCTATGGAAGAAAAAGCGTTGGTTTCCGAATCTTTCTCATAAACAAATACCCCTTGGATCTCAATTCCGTCAAAAATCCTAAACTAATCTCATGAAATACCTTTGGATGACTCCGATCGTGGTCAAACTCTACAAACGTTCTCCGACAATTCACAAACGGTACCTTGTACAGGATGCACATATTAATAAAATAATGCTCATCCGACGCAAACACCCGGTCAAAATCCTTGGCATGACGACCCCTCGCACACAACTCTGCCGCCCGCCGGTCCATCACCCACCACTGGTGCGCCTTCATAAACTTATCCGGTGGAATTAAGGTCTTGTTCTTAAACCGCCGGTAACGATTTTCATGATCTTTGGAGGATATATAGTGAGGGTTATAAGAAAAGGAGGAACAAGGCTGATTCATGACGGTTTCATAGGCCGTCATAAAGTCCACAATCGGAGAACAGGTCTCCGACACCAGGATAAACCGTTGATTCCGTGGATCTTTGAGTGCCTCCTTTAACATAAGCAGTGTGGCATATACGAGAGAAATGGAGGCCCAGGAGGTATCGATGTGTTCCTCAATTAAATGAGGGTACAGGAACGATTGTTGAGGCACCCGTTCCCGATTTTTGGCATGACAGTAAATGGAATATAATGGTTGACCACTATTCGATGGAGGATTGAAAAATCCTCGCCATAAATCCTCCCTCGTCGGTGTCGTGATGGTTAAAAATAAAAACGCAACTTTGGGTGGATTCGTCATACTCATTACATGGGCGCCAATGTTTGGAGAATAATGAAAAGACGGACGACCCATCTCAATCTCACTCTCCTCGTCGTCGTCGTCACCACCACCATCCTTATCACCTTTATTATTATCCCCCATTTTTAAACTTTTTGTATCCCGTGTATTTAGATTTACATTTTGTGCGTTGCGCCGCACACCGCGCTTGACCGGAGGGGAGGTCGGTAGGTGGGGGGGGGACGGAGGCCTCTCGTAGAGCTATTCCACCGTCGTTGAAACGTTTTAAAAAAAAAATCTTTAATTCTAAAAAAAATCAAATAAGATGTCGGATATGTTGAATATGATGATGATTCTTGGAATTGTCGTCATTGTTGCACTCATTTTTATTGTAATATCATTTGTTAGACAAGGGGGCCAACAACAACAACAACAACCGGACCAACAACAACAACCGGACCAACAACAACAACCGGACCAACAACAGGAAGAAGAAGAACAACAACAACAACAACAACAACCGGAGACAGAAAAAGAACGATTAGAAAGAGAAAAAGAAGAAGAAGAATTCAAAAATTATATGAATAAGGCATCCGAAGGTCTTACGTATACACTTCGTGGTCCGAAATCAATTCCTTTTACATTTACACTTCGGGAACTTTATGGTATAAATAATACAAGATTTCTTTATGCAACAAGTATAGGACCAAGATATAGTTTGCAACCTACTGATCATATTCCTCTCCGAAAAGTAAAATCTCATTTAAAGAAAAACGGTGTTTCTGAAGATATATTACAAAGAATGAGTTATCAAGGTGGTTATAGAGAAAAGGCCTTATATTATTTCGACTTGAGAGAAGTCCTTCCAATCTTCTACCGGAAAAAACAACTGTTGTTAATGAGTTTTGCAAAACTTCACAAACAACAACCAACACAAGAACAACAAGGCCTTCTTGCTTTAAACAAATACTTACTTGAAGAAATGAATTCGGAACTAATTATCGAGTTAGCCGAATATTTCAACGTGACAAAACAACAAATCGAAATGATGATCTTCCGCAAGGAGGTGGGTCAATGGAGAAAACTTCGCGACAAGACAGATAGAAATGAAACGGAACAAACAATGTTTCATGATTTGTCCCTTAATCTGTTGAAGCATGTGCACGATAAACTCGATCCTGAACCAGGTAGTTATTTTGCAAGACTTGCAGAAGAGTTTACACGCGTTATTGAGACCGAACCGGTAGAACCTGTGGATCCAGATGATCCTGTGATTCCAGTTGTTCAAGAAGGGGCCGTCGGATCGACAGATCAAGTAAAACCGGTTTAACCCAAACCGAACCCCAAAGTTCCCCCCGACCGACAGACGTTGCTTCTCTTGAATGAACATCCCCCCCACTCAAAATAATCGTGTACCGGTATGTCGGTACACACCATCGACAGAAAAAGAGATGATGATTGGTTTATTTCTTTAAATACTGTGCGTTGCGCCGCACACCGCGCTTCATCGGATAGGGGTCGGCAGGGGAAAGGAGGGCTCTCGTGAGAGAGCACCGACTGACTGTGTCCAGGGTTTTACTGGTGTTTTTTGGAAAGTGATCGGTTATTATCGGGTGTTGACCAGGAAACCCTGGACACAGTCAGTCGGTGCTCTCTCACGAGAGCCCTCCTTCCCCACGCCGCCGGGGGTATTTAAAGAAAAAAACCAATCATCATCTCTTTAAATACTGTGCGTTGCGCCGCACACCGCGCCTGATTGGAGAAGGTCGGTGGCGGGGGGAGAGAGGGCTCTCGTCAGAGAGCACCGACTGACTGTGTCCAGGGTTTTACTGGTGTTTTTTGGAAAGTGATCGGTTATTATCGGGTGTTGACCAGGAAACCCTGGACACAGTCAGTCGGTGCTCTCTCACGAGAGCCCTCCTTCCCCCCGCCGCCGGGGGTATTTAAAGAAAAAAACCAATCATCATCTCTTTAAATACCCCCGGCGGCGGGGGGAGAGAGGGCTCCGCAAGGAGCACCGATCGACTGTTGCCAGGGTTTCCTTGTGAACACCCGATCACATCCGATCACTTTCCACAACAACCAGTAAAACCCTGGACACAGTCAGTCGGTGCTCTCTCACGAGAGCCCTCCTTCCCCCTGCCCTCCAATCAGGCGTGGTGTGCGGCGCAACGCACAAAAGCATAGGATACCAAAAAACTGATTTAAGATAAAAATCAATCATGAGTAAGAAAAAAAAATGGAAACCGTCGGCGGCATGAATGACGAAAGTTTAAAGTTGTACTATATGAATGAATTTCGGGATCAGTTGATACGATTTCTGGACGAACTGATTGAGCAATTTCCATTGGAAGGGGAGTTTGTGATTTTTCGAATCTTTTTACGGGATCAGATTCCGATTACCGATGTCATTGGTCGGTTTATTCGAGATCTTCTTCCTTTAAAACATCTTGTGGAAAAGAGGGACGAACAGTTTTTCTTGGAAAATAAGGTGTTGTATATGGGTTCACAGAACAATGCAATGGGTTATTTTGCGGATAGAGTAGATCATTTCAAAAAACTATGGGTGTCCGACCAACTATGTGACGAAGATCGAGTCGTCATGTGGAAATGGATGGATGTGTTCATGTCGATTGCCGAGATCTATCACCGCAAATTCGGACAAATCCCGGGTTGGCAAGGAAAACCGGTGGTCTAATTTAATTTAATGAAAATAGATATCGCAGTTCCAATTGCATGACATTTCTAAACAAGGAACAAGAAAGTATTCCTCCTCATTTTCCTCAAACGCCCCCAGTCGTTCTAATTCTCGATCCTCCTTCAGAAAAGGAGTGAGCCATTCAAGGGCGTGGAGGATATTCCGGGCGTCCTCCGGAGTCCATACGCCTTCACAATCGCTGTGATTGATAAAAACGCTGGCGCCTAACCCGGGGCCGTCGGTGTCCTCCACGAGGTCTTGAACGACATGTCGGCAAAAGTTTTTATAATTAATGTTGTTTGGATCCTTTGGGTCGAGACAGTTCTTCAGACGACCGGAAAGCAGATGGTTATGTTTTTCAAACTTGTAGTAGGCAGAAAGGGCCCGGATCCACGCAGCCCGGTGGCGTTGTACCAAAGAATAGGAACCAAAACGGAAATGGTTCCCATTACACGATAAATCGAGTCCCATGTTGTTGTGAATTTTCTGGATTCAAAATTCAAAATCAGTGGTTAAAAAAAAATAATGTTAGACATCATTATTATTATGGTCAACATAAAACATAAACATGACAAACATTCCGTGTGTGTCGTTTCATTTTTTTCAAGATTAGTTGGAAAAAAATTATTTTATACTATTTGTTAAATGGGGTTTTTTAATTATCCATCCAAAGAAAATGGAAATGTTGGTGTTGGTACCGTTCCCAAAGATGCAGAACCTATCCTCTCGAGGATAGGCGAACTATTTTATACAGAGATTCCCGAACAAGAAAAGAAGAAATCAGTCTACCACCAGTGGTACCAAACATGTCCGGAGGAATTAAAAAAGGAGATTGAAAAGATCCAATCCATGTCCTTTTGGAAGACCATGTGTGATAAGGATCAAGATCCATCGATGGCAATGAACACATGCAAGGTTTTGAATGTCATTGAAATGGATGAGATTTTTTATTCCAAGGTTCCCCAAAATATACGTGGAAAGGATCTATATGGTGCGACCGGTAACTATCAAATTCACCAGGATGCTATTTTTAGTTTTCCAGGTATCCATCTTTATCGAGTCATCATCGGAATGAACTTTAATCAATCTGTCTGTACATCCTTTCCTGATCATGATAATATCTGTCCCATGGTGACCACAAATTCCTATATTGCCTTTGATTATAACAAGACAAGACATGAAGTCATCAACTCACCCGTAGAAAATGATAAGGAATTTCGCATCATGCTAAAGCTGCATTTCATTGTTGCCAAAGGGAATCTTGATCCTCGTTATATCAGTATGGTGAAGAACATATTCGTGTATCATTTACGGATTACACGTTATTTAATGGAAGTTTCCAAAGATCCCACCACCTTTTATCAATTCTTTGTTGGTCTGTTATGTCAATACTATAATACGGTGACTCTTATATCCCTCTTGCCAATCATGATGATGGCATCCTATACTCTTTATTGTTTGGATAATATGGATAATATGGATAATATGGCAAAAAAAAAGAAGAAAAAAAAGAGGGTGGGAAAAATGTCGGTCGTGTACAACATATTTCGTTATGTACTCTTTAATTGTCTTTGTCTCTTGGTCGTATTTTGTGTCATTGTCACGTGGTATTATCTCCGTTTCCGCCTCTATGGGATCCGTTAGTTAGTTAGTGGTTTGTTCGTTCGCAGACCATTGGATGGCCAAGCATTGTAAACTGAATGGTAAGAGTAAAAAGATGTTGGAAATTATTTTAGGGATCGTCACGTTGTGGATCGAGAGTACCGTTGATTCTTTCGAAATAAAATGACCCGTGTCGGGCAACATATAAAATACCGACGAAAACAAAAACAGTTTGAACGACGACATGGACAACAAAAAATGGAAGGAAGTGGTATATTGTAATGCCAATATCATCACCATCATTAGGAACCACGATTCTGGAAACATCATAATACACACGGCCCCATAAAAGACGATCCACCATAATACCCATATTGAATAAGATTGTTTGGATTGTTTACACAATGAACAACACAATCGAGAAATCAAGAGGATAAGTCCAGACATGTAGAGGATGCCACAAACGAGATGAAGGAGGATATTCATCGTGGAACGATGGTGATCCAAAAACTCTTTTTTTTCATGTTGAACCCATTGCAAGATCATTCCTATATTTTTATTTATTTTAGGTATAAAAAAAATAAAATGAAATAGGTAAACTGCTCTATTGTAAAAATAATAAGTAGATTCGGTAGGTTGTCAATGCAACGTCGACATTCGGATAGTGATTATCATTACAACCATCCTCACCATCCCATGGTGTTGGATCCAGAATGGGAAATACCTTCCCATGAACTATCTTTTTTAAATCCATTGGAAGATCAAGAGAACGATGTCATGTCGGGGGCCTTTGCGACCGTGTACCGCGGTCGGTGGAGGAAAATCGATGTCGCCATCAAATTATTTTTCAAGGTCTCCAAAGAAGACACGCTGATGAATGAAGTCCGCATCATGACGCTTGTTCATCATCCCTACATTGTATTATTTTTAGGTTTCTGTCGTTTGAAAGAGGATGATATTGCCCTTGTTTTTGAATGGATGCACGGCGGGAATCTTCTTCAGGCCTGCAGACAGAACCGACTCACCTACCACCAAAAAATGGAATGGTCCAAACAGATCTGCACCGCCGTTCATTACCTTCACCGCCGCATCCCCACTCGCATCATCCACCGCGACCTCAAACCAAGCAATGTCCTGTTAGACCGGAACGGGATCTGCAAAATTGCCGATTTTGGGATTAGCAAGACCGTCCTTATCCACAAAAAAAAAAGCTTCCGGAGCTTTGCGAACCTCGCGTCCCCTCGCGCGTTTCTGGGGTCTCACCTGAGCATTGAGAATTATAATAGAGAGGACCAACTCCGCGGGGACGAAGAAAACGAAAACGACCCCGAAGAATCCTCCCACAGCAGTGGTGGACCCGTGGGAACGTTTCGGTACATGGCACCCGAGCTCATGAAAGAAAAGAATGATTCTTTCCGCGCCAGCCCTAATATCGACACGTACAGCCTCGGTATGATCCTGTACATGATCTGGGAAGACCGTGAACCGTTTTCTGAATATCGATGGATTCAACCTCGTCACAATACGTCAACCGGAAGCACCATGAAATTCACCATGCAACGTTTTTGTCGAGAAGTGGTGGACAATCATCTTCGTCCTACCTTTCGAAAAACACCAAAACGTATTCAACAACGGATACAACAGTGTTGGGACGCCTCTCCTGACAAACGCCCTGCCGTTGAAAAACTCATTCCTCTTTTTGATCCCAAGAAATATAAATGGAAAGAACGACTCTACCTGTTTTTTGACCGCATTTTCTTTGTTTGATAAAATTAAATTAAATTTTTATTTTTTAAACCATTATTTAAAAAGATCAATGACAAAAAAAGAGACAATGTCTTCCCATTGGTTGTTGTTGCGTCGGGGAATCTGGGTCAAACGACCCGGAGAAACCAAGGTGTTGTTGGGAAAACTGTCCAAACATTACCGCGTCGCATTGACCAAGGATCTGATGGAATGGACATGCGAAGGCCGTCTGAACAGCCCGGCGCGTCTGAACGCTCAGGGAGATACGCAATGCTTTTCGTTAAACAACAAGGATTGTATTACGACGCATCATCAAGCCTGTGAGTTATTAAAAAACAATCCTCCACCCAATCTCCACCCTCTGGTGTGTGGTAGCATGCACATGAAAAAATGGGGGGTGACGGGGTACGAAGAACCAGGACATTGGTGTCGCACAACCCGAAACATGTTGTTGTCAGGAAAAACCGGGAAACTACTGGATCTTTCGGATCCTAAACATCCCAAGGTGTTGGCATGGGGAGTGATGGACGGCCCTGTGTTTCACATGAAACGATCGGCACGATCCTCATAGGTTAGTCTGTCCTGGCTTGTCTGATGATATAAAATTTTATAATTATTTTATATCATCAGACAAATCAGACAAACCTGATAAATCAGGATATAATACGTGTACTTAAACGTCACTTACAAAAAAAATGGGTCTTCCGATGTAAGCAAGTAAAGAGAATAAATAAGATACAAAAAAATTCTTCCAGGTTGGCAAAGGTGGTGATGGTATTACCCACCAACCTCTGGCATCATTGCCCGGGCCATAAAAGATTACCTTCCATTCCTCGTTTTCATATCGAGCGACGGATCCATTGATATCCATTAAAAACAAACTTATTTGGGGATCATAATACCGATTCCAATACGGATAATATCGTTTTTGAAGCATCGTCTGGGTAAGAAACATGGATTGTTGTTGAATCTTAATCTCAAGGGTATTATCCTTTCCTAATTCCTTGGGATAACCACTCGCCGGAAGAAACGTTTTGAAAGCACCACAGTCTTGGTGGTTGATGATGAATATTTCATCGATGGTGGTGGATAATTGCATAGAAATGTCCACATTCGTCAGTACACCCGTCTTGAGCAGATTATTGGTGCACCAAGATTTGCAAGTACAACCACCCCCATAGTTACGACAATAGGCAGAATAACTGATGGGTAAAGACGCCCCGGCTACCGTGCCGAGGTAGTACTGTTGATTCAATCCACAATAACTGTTGAGGAATTGGGTGAGATAATCGGGGTATCGATAATCGATGCACGAAATGACAAATTTTTCCGACGACATTTGATCCATCTTGTGATATAATCTCGATGGTTTTATAATGATACCTATACGTTATGGCAGATAATATTATTAATTATATATTAATATATAATTAATAAATGAATCAATCATATCTTAACGTAGTTTAGTTTGTTTCATGAAATTTAGATAAAAAATTTATTTATATAAATAAATTATTTATATAAATGAATTTATCATCAATAAATCTACAAACTACCAACCCACCAATTCTCCATGATCCGACCCAATCGGATTCGGATCCGGGTCGAATTCCTTATCCTCCAACTACAGACACTCTTTATGTCGAAAACAAAAAAGAGGAGGACCGGTTCAGATTGATCGTTATTGTTTCTATTGTATGCATTCTTCTTATCGTTGGGAGAAGTTTTATAGGTTACATGTTTCAACAATCACAATCCAAGAATCTCTGTCAACAATCCAAGGATCTCTTTCTACTTGAAAATTTTTTTGACAGACGCGTTATAACTTACCTAAATGCAATAGATGGTTTATCGGTTGTCGTTAATTTTAAATTGTCTGAACAAAAAGTAGTGATACAAAGAGTAGAAGATGATGAGTTCGATGATAACAAAATGACAAAAATTTTTTTTGATAAAGTTTTCGATTGGATCCAACAACATATTGGTCGTGATAAACAACTACAATTAGTTATCAATTATACTAAACCGCAGTCCGGAAGCCAACAACTACCAAAAAAAAAAAAACAACGACAAAAAAA
>Ga0214919_10002521_pt1 | contig 28684 bp, 27 predicted proteins | sample LL1503_MetaG_FD_177994 | JGI IMG/M metagenome (GOLD analysis project Ga0214919, IMG submission 177994) | Freshwater microbial communities from Lake Lanier, Atlanta, Georgia, United States - LL-1503 | ecosystem: Environmental > Aquatic > Freshwater > Lake | place: USA: Georgia | collected... | reverse complement strand
AAAAACATTGTTATACTCTTGATAGTATATACAGATGGATTAGTTCAAATCCTGCAAATCCCACAAATCCCATGACTAGGGAGATAATACCTCCTGATCAGGTACGGGCAATACGTGCTGCATACATGGCTAGGTTTGGTGGTGAGCCCGAGACTCAAGCACAGAGAATAGAGAGAGTTGTTAATGAGAGAGAAGAGAGAGAGAGAGCTGAAGAGAGAGCTATGCGTCTTACCCCTGAATATCAGAGATGGAGGGCTAGAGAGAGAGCTATAGAGAGAGCTACGACACCCCGTGAATTATTTAGGCTACAACCTTTAGTTGATCCAAGAAGTGCACAGACCTTAGTATACCGAGGTCCAAGATATACTGAGCTTGTTGACCTATATGGCGATCCTTTTGACGGTCTTCAAGGTGACGCGCTCGACGAACGCTTAGCAGAAGCTGAACAACAAATATTTTTACATGAGCCTTCGCCAGAAAGAACTGCTCACCACGCTAGAGCGACAGCAATCGCTACAACGGGTAGATTTGAGAATGGGGAAAGTGCCGAGCAATTAGTAAACGATATGAGGAACAATACTATACGACAAGCTGAACAATTATATCCAGATCGAAATGATATTAAAATTATTTGGTCAACAGTACGTTTTATGGACCAACGTGCAGCGGAACGGGCGCAGAGATTGAACTTAGGATTTAATAGTTCTGGTAAGCGCCGTTCTGGTAAACGCCGTTCTGGTAAGCGCCGTTCTGGTAAACGCCTTTCTGGTAAACGCCTTTCTGGTAAGCGCCGTTCTGGTAAGCGCCGTTCTGGTAAGCGCCGTTCTGGTAAGCGCCGTTCTGGTAAACGCCTTTCTGGTAAACGCCTTTCTGGTAAACGCCTTTCTGGTAAACGCCGTTCTGGTAAGCGCCGTTCTGGTAAGCGCCGTTCGTAGTTTAAAATGATTTTTCATTTTATTATATAAATAAAATGATCGCTCTATTCATAGCTTGCAAACGCGGAGATCTCGCAGCTGTTGTGTCTCTTGTCACGCACGGCGCCGACATCCACGAAGACGACGATAATGCCATATGCTTTGCTGCGTGGTGCGGACATCTAAAGATTGTTCGGTTCCTTGTTGCTCTCGGAGCGAATATTCATGTCAATCACGACGAGCCTGTTAGATTAGCAGTAGAGTCTGGACACATCAAAATCGTCAAGTACCTAGTATCTCGCGGCGCAAACATCACCGCAAGAGGAAATTATGCACTCTACTGGGCGTCGTCCAACGGTAATTTACAGATGGTCAGGTACCTTATTCGCCACGGCGCAGACGTCTCGTCAAAACAAAATATTTCTCTACGCGTTGCCGCTGGAAAAGGACATCTCGACATTGTAAAGTACCTTGCCGAACACGGCGGAAACGTCAGAGACAACGAAGATCACGCCCTCCTTATTTCTGCCGAGGACGGGCACTTGGAAATTGTCAAGTATATTACATCCTTTGCAATCGATCTTGCCAAAATCAACTCGGCATTATATTATGCCTCTTCTCGCGGACATCTACACATCGTCAAGTATCTTGTGACTCTTGGCGGAGATACCAACGCTTACTACAATCCAATCATGTGGCCCGCCCAGAACGGGCATTTTGAGATGGTCAAGTATCTTGCCGACCGAGGCGCATCTATCGATAAAGTGACTGGGAAGTGTCTCCAGTATCTTCAATTCTGTGACAGAATGAAGGTGAAAGCACAGAAGAAAATATACTTCTGGTGGATTCCCATCTGCTACGACATGTCCCATCCCAGCGGATGCGGAAAAAGAATGGCACAGCGTAGTCTAGACGCATACCATAAAATCGTAATTACTGGATAAGGACGGTAAGTTATGGATTGGGCACTGTGTCAGGCATTGTTCTGACCATATTCTGCAATGATTCAACATCTAACTTTAGGAAACTATCACATTCCCCAGGTTCCCGCGAGGCTTTTATAGACCCCTCTGTAAGTCCCAAATAATTTGTAAAAAAGTCTCTCATGCTATCAATATGGTACGCACCAGCGTAGTATATTATGTTCTGAGGCGTTCCTTTGAACTGTGAATTATGTTTGTATGTTGTACTATCAAACTCTCTGAGCATTCGGGCAATTCCGTAAATATCCATCAATACTGTAACCGAGTTCACAGGGGATGTCGTCTGTTCCTCGTATATTGCGCGCGTTGCGTACTCTTTAAGCACGGTTCTGATAAGGACATCCTTTATAGCCGCGATTTGTTTTCCTACCTTCCCAGTTGACACAAGTTTTCTTATTTCAGCAGATTGTTCAGGACCTCGAGGCATGGCCATTATTTTTTTACCGTCAACAGTAAATCTGTAATCAATATAATGTGTTCTCAGGTTTTTGTACATACAGAGTGACGCTCTGGTATCTGGGTTAATACAGTCGTAAAATGTGTTGTATATTGAACTTATTGTCGGAGAGGTAGAAAGTTGAAACTGGGAGTATTTTGTTTGTCCCTTCTCAAAAAAGAACGGACTTTCAAACATCAAGTCGTAATTTATGGTTGGGTTCTGTTTGATGAGCGAGTATACAAATCCAGGAAAAAAAATTGTGTTTGAATTGTTCATACCACTTTTTATGGCGGTTCTGTCAAGAGGATGGTGCCTCTCTCCGAATAAATAGATGTTCCGAGATCCGCATTTAAAAAAATAGAAGATACACGGACCTATAATATATTTTATGTCTCTTAGCGGAAGTTCCATACACTTAAACTTGTCAATTCCCCCCAGAATTTCCCCACAGTATCCCATAGTTGGAGTTGAAAAAAATGCATGTTGATTATAATACGGCCGCCCGTAAAACCTCTTACGACCATCCGTAGACCACTTACGACCAGCAGAAGACCTCTTACGGCCAGCCATAGCATAAGACATCTTAGCAGAAGACCTCTTAGCAGAAGACTTTTTGCGACCAGCAGAAGACTTTTTTCGACCAGCAGAAGACTTTTTTCGACCAGCAGAAGACTTTTTGCGACCAGCAGAAGACTTTTTGCGACCAACAGAAGACTTTTTGCGACCAACAGAAGACTTTTTGTTTATTTTTTTCATTTATTATTTATTATTTATTATTTATAATAAAAACTACAAATAGTATGACCCGATGACGGCAACCTATTGCTAGTTGAGAGTGCCCAGTGTAGTATAGACGCATAACAGAAAATCTTAACTAATCAATAAAAAATTGATTTTTTCCACAACCTTATTAAATTAATACTCAATCCAGGCAAAACCTTCGCAAAACCTTCGCAAAACCTTCGCAAAACCTTCGCAAAACCTTCGGATGTACTATCTTCTCGATGCGTGTGAGCGCGGCGATCTTCAATGTGTGAAGGACCGTTTGAGCTTGAACGTCATTTTGGGAAACGGTCTGACTGTACACTCAGACGGAGGCGAAGCTTTTCGGCGCGCGGCGCAGTTCGGACACCTTGATATCCTCAAGCATCTAAATGAGCACGATTCGATTACGGGTTTCGAACTCTACTCTGTGGTCCGAACGGCTGCACGCCATGGTCGCCTCAATATCCTCAAGTACCTCATTGAGGATTTGCACTTTTACGTACAGTGCGACAACAACGTAGCCATCTGGAACGCGGCATGCGGCGGGCACCTCGACTGTATCAAGTTCCTGGTCAGCCATGGTTCCGATATCAGTCGCATAATAACCGACGAGGACATCATGGCTGAGCTAGTACGCAACATGAACTTTGAGCTGGTCAAGTACCTTGTCGACCACGGTGCGCCAACCAATAAAATCGGCGGGCGCATGCTGCGATACCTCGAGTTCTGCGATCGGAAGAAGATCAAAGCACAAAAGAAACTCTATTTCTGGTGGATCCCCATCTGCTACAACGAGGAGAGAGAGTGCGGGAAGCAAATGGCTCAACACAACCGCGACGAGTATGAGTCTATTAAAAAATCTTTTTCACTAATAAATTTCTAACTAATAAATGGATAGAAAAGATATTATAAAATATGTATGTGTAGTTGTCTTATTGATTGCCATTGACGCCCCCTATCTATACTCTACAAAGAACATGTATCAACAAAGAACACAGCGAATAAGCGGAAAACCACTCACCAAACGCTATTATTCTGGACTTGTAGTGTATCTTGCTATTGCGCTTGCTATGGTAATATTTGCGCTCCCGCGTATCAGAAAAGACAATATCGTACTTGACAGTATTACATATGGCGGCATACTCGGCGTCACAACATATGCCGTATTTGATTTCACGACCCACTTCATGTTTGAGGGGTGGGATATCGGGGTTAGTGTTCTTGACTCCCTCTGGGGCGGCGTCTTGTGTTCTCTCGCGGCTATGATTATCACTAAGTTCTTTTAATTGTTTTAAAAACTTTATAAAATCTCTTAATTAATTAAGAGATTAATTCGGGATCAAACAACTTGCAATAATAAAGTTTACAAGTCGTGGTGTATAATTAAAATAATAGGGCTTAATAAATGGATCCATACGAAAAATTATCCTACAGAGAATTGCAAGACCTATGCAGACACAATAGAAAAGATATATCTGAATGTAAACTCTCTTCTTCAAGAGAAGAGTTGATTGAGTTCTTGCAGCATAAAAATCTATGTAAAGTACCAAGCGTTAAGCAACTCTTAAGCATTGTAACTAATGCTATAAAAACACACAATACATACATTACGATTTCATCAAGTAATATCGAGTGTCTATTACGAGTTTCTTCTTCAAATCGTAGATCTAGTGGTTATGATTGGGATACAGGCATGATGTTGGGAGAACAAGCAACAGATATTGATATCGCTCAAATAACAGTAAAATCAAGTCATAAAAGTGGCTGTGCAACGCTTTTTATTTTAAGATTAATTAAAGCGGCCTCTTTATTGTCAGTACCCAGAGGTGTTTATTTAGAACAAACAATCACTCCAGCGAGTCAGGCGCTCGGTAAATCATTGGTTAGAAAAGGCATTATGTTCCCAGATCCAAACGCCCCTAGTTTTTTTAGTTATTTTCCTCATGTATTTGAAATAGACGATGGGGTAGATGATGAATCAGTGAAATAATTTCAATTCGCACCTTAGTCTTGATTGCGTATCATAAACCTAACCTAATTCCCGCCCAAGACCGAAAATATTGATTTTTTCGATAAAGATAGATTGTAATTCCCTTCCTTCAAGATGGTCCACTCGTTCTGCACCTGCTCTTTCGGAGGCGTCCGATACACAGCGTCCGACAAAATCCGCAAGCAATACCGAGACAGCATCCGCTCAACGGAAGCCGCGCTTTCATTTGCAATCTTTTCCCGCCCCGATGGTCGCCCAAACTACTTTACCCACCGCTCACTGCGATACAACTCTGTTTCGCGGTGTTGTGTTGATGTGTGCGAATACTGCAAGGAGGTGGCAGGCATTCCTCGGACTGATGTCGCGGCGTCAAAGTTTCGCAGCACTGGCGCGTTCATAAACCACCATCTGCCGCCGCTCAAGACCGACGTGTTTCTCAAAATGGTCAAATCCACAGAGGAACTGGTCGACACCATTGACAAACTCCTGCAGGAGGTTCCCTCCGACGAAAGCGTCTCCGCCGAAAGCGTCTTCGCCGAAAGCGTCTTCGCCGAGATAGACGAAAAACTCGCCAAGATTGATAAACACGTCAAGAAGTTCACCGCGGTTTACGAGCAGTTTGTTGACAAGACCAACCCTTATTTATACTGGGGCGTGTCTCTCTTCGAGGCGGTCCAGACCTTGCCTGTCAAACAGTGGAAAAACCGCAAGGTCTGGGAGATGTGCCAGGATCTAGAGTATGGTGACTATGCTCAATCGTGCAGCGAAACGAATATGTTCTACGAGACTGCATTCTACGCGACTACAAATTACAAAGACGAAAAAATAAAAGAGATGATCGGGGAGTTTCGCGTTTAATAATATGATTGTTTGTTGTAATTAATTACAACAAATGTCTACGCAATGGGTTTTGGAAAACGCCATCGTGATAAATAATAATACTAATTATAAATGGGCACCCTATCAATCGTTATTGCTATAGTTGTTATTGCGGTCATAATAGGTGCCATTATTATGTATAGAAGAGGCATGTTCCATTATGGCGACGTAGATATAGACAACTACAAAAAACCATTTTATATCCAGTCTGCTAAAACCAAAAAATACTTATACATTACCAGCGATAAAAAAAGTATTTCTATGGAATCCGACACCGAGAACGCAACCCAGTTTACACAAAACATTACAGCTACCAAAATCCCCGTCCTACAAAAGAGGGGGTATCTTGACAACCTCCCGTTCACTTATATTTTTGGATCCTCAAAACTTATCTTAGTAACCCCATTCTTACAGATTAGCAACATGTTTATTGTTCCAGATCTGGGAAGTGCGACTCAACCCGCTGAAAAAGAATATAAAAATTTCTTAGTTGATTACAAAAATTTAACCAAACCCGCGAGTGAGGTATACGACGACTTTTTTTCTGGAGACCGACCGGGTATTGACTCCTGCTTAATAAATATTGTTCCCGCCTAATCAATAAATTTGATTTTTTCATTTTTAAAAGTAGTTATTTAAGATGCTTGACGAGCGGTTTATCGACATGTGCGAAACAGGAAACCTTGCCGAGGTTAAACGGCAATCATCTTCTAATTCTTTGGACAGTCCATCTATGACATTTGGACTGTGCTGGGCGGCGATGTACGGGCACTGCGACGTTGTGGTCTACCTTGTGTCGTTAGGAGTTGATTTCAGAGGGTATGGGGGCGATGGATTGCCAATCAGGTGGGCGGCAATGAACGGGCATTTACCAGTTGTAAAACACCTGCTTTCAGTAGGCGCAACTATCAATCCACTGGACGTAACTATTGCCGGCGACAACGGACACTTTGAACTGGTAAAGTACATCATGTCCGCATCTGGAGTTGGACCGACGACAGTATCCAAAAAACTGCAAGATTATTTTTCGTTCTGCGATCGGATGGAGAAAAAGAAACAGGAGCGAGCACAGCGCAAAATATACTTCTGGTGGATTCCCATCTGCTATGACCTAAGCACGGAATGCGGAAAGAGAATGGCAGAGAATAACTTCCGCGAGTATGAGAAACTGTTAGAGTAACTATTTTGGAACACAGTTGGGAACTGTGCGTCCTCCTTTTTGTTTGGTACCCACTGGATAATAACCCTTCCAACATGGATTTGTATTTCTTAGAGTGCGCTTAACAGAACGGCGCTTAACAGAACGGCGCTTAACAGAACGGCGCTTAACAGAACGGCGCTTAACAGAACGGCGCTTAACAGAACGGCGCTTAACAGAATGTTTATTGGGCATTTATTTACAAAGTAAATAAACTTCCTGTAATTAATTTATTAATAATAAATGGCATCACGAAGGGCAATTATTATACTAAACATCGCTCCTACTATACAATTGGAAATAAATACTACGCTATGCCACGTTTCCGCCGAAGACAATCCGGATCCGGAGCAGCACATAAAGTATGATATACACTACAAGGCAATATTTGAAAAGAATGATATTGACCAGTTCGTTGCTGAAAATGATAGGATCCTGAACACACATAATACTCTGCTTGTTTACGCGGATATAGGGTCCGACAGAGCTCTGTATGGCATTTTGATACATACGTTACAGACCCTCTCTCCAAAAATAATAAATAAAAAAGTATACGTGGTATCTGTGAGAGAGTTCGAAATTTCAGACCAAACATTGAGTCATAATAATATAAAAGGCTTCCGAGTAACAAACTTCAAAGACGATACATTTTTTGAGGGCACATTTTTTGAGGGCAAAGTATCATCTCTAATATCAACAAGACAGCAGAGAATAAAATTAAACGGAACATATTATTCACGTGCTCCATTCGGAGGGGATAATAGTTTGCCAATAAGAACTGTTTTTGAAACCAATGTCGAAGTCAATCCCTTCTTTGGATCACATCCCTTCTTTGGATCACAAAGCAGTTTTACTTCAACGTTCACCCCTCATGCAACGTTCACCTATCCTGCAACAGTCACCCCTCCTGCGCCAGCTCCATTCACTGCAACGTTCACCCCTCCTGCGCCATTCACTGCAACAGTCACCCCTCCTGCGCCAGCTCCATTCACTGCAAAGTTCACCCCTCCTGCGCCATTCACTGCAACAGTCACCCCTCCTGCGCCAGTAGTCGCCCCCCCATCGGTCGTTGCACCGTTAGCCCCTCCACCACAGTTAGGGATTCCTATAGTTGGAATAGATCTTTATAATAAAATAAAACCTCATTTAGAAAGTCTATTAACTGATTTATCAAAGCAAGACCAAGTAGACATGTCTATGTATGTTTCGAATAATTGTGCACGTGAACTACGTATAGGAATTATCACCAACGAACTAAATCTGCTTCGTCGGGTTGAGTATTATGTTGGGATATATAAACTCCTACTAATTCTACAAAAGAGTCTACAACAATACGATATTGACTATGAAGACGCTCGTGTGCAAAATATTTATAAAAAAATAATGAACGGCGAAATAAAAACTAAAAAAGTTGTCCAAAGAGCTATAAAAACTCTTGGTGCCGTGAAAAAACACCACCTAGAAGAAGCTCTTGGTGGCGCGGAAAATGGCTTTAGGGGACGTCCATTGCCGAACAAATTGACATGCCAATGGTGGTTCGAGCGGTTTTTTGATACCATATTCGACTGCGGTAAAGGAAAAATTTTCCAGACTGGAGGAACATGCTACCTTACGGCAACATTGAACTCTATTCTTCTGTCCAATTTTGTAAAATATATCTTAATACATAAAATGAAAACTGTTATGGAAGACGGCGAGTCTAAACAGTATATAACAACTCCATTAATAAACACTGTAAGTAAGTGTGTGAGACATTTGTATATGTATAGGATACTTTACAATATGATCTGTAGCGAAAAATACGGGGACGGTATTTCAATCGAAAAAATTAGCGGAGATAGGATCATTGCGATGGATTTAATGTCGCCTGAAAGCTCCAAGTTTTTTTGTGCAGAAGATATACATGGATGTCAAAAACCTTTGGGTTACGGAGGAAATTCTCGCTCAACATCTTATATCATGCTTTTAGAAAGTGAAGTGCCTTTTGTTGTTGCGCTAAAGAGCGAAGCTGGGCAGTTCCGTATGCCAGATGAAAAAATTACTACGAACATCCGCAAGTCGATATACATGGCTGGAGCAAACATTTTTAAGGATTTAAAACAGATCGACAAAATCAACACAGAATCAATAGACATTATCCTGTATATTGACGACACAGAACCACACCAGCTTAGTAAAAAGGATAAACTATATAGGACCGAGGAGTTTTCTGAACTTGGTTTTGACGTTGATACATGTACTATCTCTTATCATGTGGAGGCACACGGAGATACCAGCCACTCGATTGCCGGATTTAGTTGCGACGGCAATTACAAGTTCTATGACAATTCGACTAATGTGTCATTTCCCATTGATTGGAGTAAAGGTCTTGATGCCAACAAGTATGAAAAGTATGATTTTGGAGTGGAATTTAGGGAATTCAGGTATATGAAATTCGAGACAGCGTTTTATGTGAATAGGAAGAAGATTCACGAGTATCTTTCTAACGGCACATGCCCCTCTCAATAAAATTGATTTTTTATTAAAGATATTAATTATAACAATAATGTCTTCAGCAATGTCTTCAGCAATGCATTCAGCAGCGCATTCAGCAGCAATCGTTCCTCGTTTCAAGCTTGTCCTTGTCGGCGACGGGGGCACCGGAAAAACCACATTTGTCAAGCGCCACCTGACTGGCGAGTTTGAGAAGAAGTATGTCGCGACGCTGGGCGTCGATGTCCACCCCCTTGGATTCAATACCACGCATGGCGATGTTATTTTCGACGTGTGGGATACGGCAGGTCAGGAAAAGTTCGGTGGACTGCGCGACGGGTACTACATCCAGGGAAAGTGTGCTATCATAATGTTTGATGTCACGGCGCGCGTCACATACAAGAACGTGCCGAACTGGCATCGCGACCTTGTACGCGTCTGCGAGACCATCCCCATTGTTCTCTGCGGCAACAAGGTTGATTTGAAGGACCGCGCCGTCAAACCAAAGCAGATCACATTCCACCGCAAGAAGAACATCCAGTACTACGAAATCTCGGCGAAAAGCAACTATAACTACGAGCGCCCCTTCCTCTGGTTGACCCAGAAACTTTCGGGCGAGCATAGTCTGGCGTTTGTTCAGATGCCCGCGCTCGCCCCCCCTTCTGTCCACATCGACGCACAAGCGATCGCCGCCGCAGAGAAGGAGATGGAAGAGACTAAACATATCGCGCTTCCAGATTCTGACTGTGAAGAAGAATAATTATTATTATTTGTAATTAATTACAAATAAGTCGAGATTATTAACGAGATTAAATAATAATGATAAATAATAAAATCTTTAAATATAAATGTCTAGAGATTGGATAGAACTCAGAAATATGTGGAGAACAAATCAACTCGTTAATCCAAGAACTGGGAGGCGGATAGCACAAGGCGGTCCAACATATAATGCACTGCTTGCCGAATTTGAAGGTTCGCCAGAACGCACAGACTTCCTTAGAAGATATACAGAAGATTGTCTTGATGAAAGAGACCCTATAACATATAAATATTTTTCAGATATGTCAATCGACGAATTAAGAAATATAGTCCAAATCGGGACTGGGCGTAAAAAAAATTGTTATTCTCTGGATAGTATATTCGAATGGATTACTACAAATCCTGAAAATCCCAAAAATCCCATGACAGCCCAGCCAATACCGCCTGAACAGGTAGATGCAATAATTGCAGCACATCAACGCATGCATGCCCCACCCCCCATTGAGTATATAGATGATCGTCAACCCAACCGTCGACGCAACATTCGAGCGGCAGAACGAATAGTTAGAACTGGTATGTGGGACGGACGGGATGCCAGAAACACCCTTGACGCATTACGGGAGACTAGGCCAGAAGATGTTGATGAGTTTTTCCCAAACCAAGACGATCTCCATCGCTTTGTTTGGGCGCGTCTACACGGCGTCAATATGTGATTATTTAACAGATTATTTAACAATGCTTAAATAAAAAACTTGGTAATAAAACACTTTGTAATAAATGGAAGAAACTTGTAGAGGCAATAGAACAATTGTAATCGTTTATCTACTACCTCCAGGTATACCTGCGGGTAACCAAGAGACTATAGACCGGTTATGCAGACAGACAGAAGCAGAGAGCAGAATTGAACCAACATATAAGATAGTTTACATACCAGTTCCTTTTAAAGAGTCTATTGCTAAGTATCTGAATATTGATGAAACAAAAAACTCCACGCCATGCGATGGCTTAATAATATATGCACGAACTCAAGGAAACGCAGATGTATTTCTTAATATGCAGCTTAATATTGTAAGTTTTTGTATCAGAGTACAAAACTTTAAAAATACTGTAATATTTATTGACTCGGGTAAAACAAACTCTGTTAGCAAACATATACCAGTACAATTTAAGAAAAATAACGTTACTGGTGTAACCTGTTTAAATATTCAAGTAAAACATAATTTTATTAAAACATATTTATATGGAGATCACATACTTTTATTTGTTCCAGAACGTATATATAGTCAACCCGCCGTGTCGCTTGTTTGCTCGTGGTGGTTTGAATATTATGTGGGAAAAATATTTTCATGTGGGACTGGGAGACTTATCCAGTACTCTGGAACGTGCTATCTAAACGCTGCAGTAAACGGGATTATCCTCTCTGAAAATGTAAGTAGCATGGTATTAATGTATATGAATATGGCAATAGAGGCAGATAGAACAGGGCAATTGAAAGGTTTGATTCAACAGGGTGTACAAATAGGAGAATGTCCAAGAAGTTTTAAAGAAGTGTTGTTTTTATACAGAATTATGTACAGTGTTTATTGTACCGACGTTCGTGGTGACAACGTGCTTCGTAGACGGGCTCTTCCAAGAGAGATAATTGGTGACTATAGAAAAGATTATCTTTTAAGCGGCGATGAATGGTACACTGAAACTCTGTACCCAGTAATTGCTCCCTCGGAACTTATAAAAACAAATGGAGGAGTAACTTTCTTTGCATTATACCAAATGTTTAGCAATATGAGTGTACAATTTGTTGTTAAGTACACAGACGGCAGTTTCCGCGCGCCTCAACTTTACGATTTACGATATCCTGACCCTCAAGACCCTGTAGGACGTCGACATAGACAGGATGAGTTTTATCCATTTATTCATGGATTAAACACCGCATTAAACTCATACGTAAGAAAGTGCGACATTATATTAGAATTTTTTCCAAGTAAAGATGATAATAGAATTGAAATGACTATTACTGTACCAGACGATCCCAACTCTAATTTCGATCTACAATTTGGAACAATTACTTTGGGTGGCGACATCAGTCACTCAATCGTCGGTTATTTCTGTAACGGAAAACCCCAGACATACGACTCCGCTAATAATAAAATAAATTTTTCAAACTGGACTGCTCTTAACAATCCAGAGGTTAAAGCCGGTCTACTACAAGATATGTCATCATATTTTTCTGCTCACGTTACAGAGGCGTATATTAGTTCTTGTGTATATTTAAACAGAAACAAAATTCCCGAGTACACACGCCTAGGAAGATGTCCTGTCTAAATGACGCTTGCGTAGTGCGGGTGTGTTCGATGATGACAAATGTCGTTCCATTACGGTAAATCGCCTTGTTTGGGAGCATCTACACGGAGTGAATTGTGATTATTTAACAATGCTTAAATAAAACACTTGGTAATAAATGGAAGAAACTTGTAGAGGCAATAGAACAATTGTAATCGTTGATCTACTACCTCCGGGTGTGATGCGTGACGGACAGTTCATACACAATTTATGTAGACAGACAGAAGCAGAGAGCAGAATTGAACCAACATATGAAATACTTTACATACCAGTTCCTTTTCCAGAGTCTATTAGTAATCATATGAGTATTGAGGGAACAAAAAACTCCACGCCATGCGATGGATTAATAATATACGCACGAACTCAAGGAAACGCAGAGGTACTCAAGGCTATGGAGAGTAATATTATACAGTTTTGTGTCAATGTAAAAAACTTTAAAAATACTGTCATATTTATTGACTCTGATAATCAAATAGTAAATAAAACACATATACCAGAGTACTTGAATCATTATAACGTTACTGGTGTAACCTGTTTAATTATTCAACTAAGAGATGATGGTTTTATTAAAACATATTTATATGGCAATGACATACTTTTATTCGTTCCAGAACATATATATAGGCAACCCGCCGTGTCGCTTGTTTGCTCGTGGTGGTTTGAATATTATGTGGGAAAAATATTTTCATGTGGGACTGGGAGACTTATCCAGTACTCTGGAACGTGCTATCTAAACGCTGCAGTAAACGGGATTATCCTCTCTAACCATGTAAGTAGCATGGTATTAATGTATATGAATATGGCAATAGAGGCAGATAGAACAGGGAAGTTGAAAGGTTTGATTCAACAGGGCGTTCAAATAGAATGTCCAAGAAGTTTTAAAGAAGTGTTGTTTTTATACAGAATTATGTACAGTGTTTATTGTAGTGACGTTCGTGGTGACAACGTGCTTCGTAGACGGGCTCTTCCAAGAGAGATAATTGGTGACTATAGAAAAGATTATTTTTTAAGCGGTAATCAATGGTATGGTATAACTCCGCAACCAGCAATTGCTCCCTCGGAAATTCATGAGGGAAATGGAGGATCAGCATGCTATGTATTATACCAAATGTTTAGCAATATGGGTGTAAAATTTGTTGTTAAGTACAACGACAGGTTTCTTATGCCTCAACTTTACAATTTACGAATGTCTGACCCTCAAGACCCTGTAGGACGCCGAGTCAATCTGAATGAGTTTCTAACATTTATTGATAAATTACAACCCCCATTAAACTCATACGTAAGAGCCTGCGACATTATATTAGATGTTATTCCAAGGCAAGATAATAGAATTGAAATGACTATTACTGTGCCAGAAGATAGAGACTTTTATAAACATGTGAGCTTGGCTCCACCCGAAGATTTTGGAGAAGATTTTTTTATGGACGAACCAGATCCCGAAGAACCCCTAGAATATTATGAAGATCCCGAAGAACCCCTAAAATATTATGAAGATCCCGAAGAACCCCTAGAATATTATGAAGATCCCGAAGAACCCCTAGAATATTATGAAGATCCCGAAGAACCCCTAGAATATGATGGAGATCCCGAAGAACCCCTAGAATATGATGGAGATCCCGAAGAACCCCTAGAAGGTCCCCAGTACTTCGATCTACAATTTGGAGGAATTACTTTGCGTGGCCCCAGCGGCGGTCATGAAATCGTCGGTTATTTCTGTAACGGAAAACCCCAGACATACGACTCCGCTAATAATAAAATAAATTTTTCAAACTGGACTGCTCTTAACAATCCAGAGGTTAAAACCGGTATACTACAAGATGTGTCATCATATTCTTCTGTTCACGTTACAGAGGCGTATATTTTTGCTTGTGTATATTTAAACAGAAACAAAATTCCCGAGTACACAAAACTCGGAAAATGTCCTGTCTAAATTATTCTTGTGTACAATGATGATGGTTTTGGAGGTAGTGCTGGTCTTTGTCTTGGTTTTGGTGGTAGTGCTGGTCGTAATAGTTTGGATTGTGCTATTTTATTTATTATTTCCACTATCTCGTTATCAGTTGGCGCATTGCCAGTCACGTCTGTGTATATTTTCTCAATAAAAGACTTTCCATATTGCGACTTTCCATCTTGCGAATTTCCATCTTGCGACTTTCCATCTCTTAATATTATTGAAATAACTTTATTAATAGCGCTTACTTGCGTACTTGCGGCATCAACAACCGAGTCAAGTGTGTGGGTTGATGCGTGGACGGCGCGCATAGGAATATAGGTTGTAAAAATTTTTGTGACTTTGTATGCGTCATTGTCTATTAGTGTTATAGCAAACCCACCCGTCCGTTCGATTAAAACCTCGCGTTCCTTTGGAAATCTTGATACATCTTCGATAAATAAAACCTTTGAACCAGGGGGTATAGTAATAACCAAGAGGCAGCATTCTTTGCCAACAAACCCTTGGGCAACTGATATGTCGTGTGACGCGGATACAAAGGCGTTCTTGTTATTTACCTGATCTTCTTGTTTAATTCCTCTATATAGAGTTAGAGTTTCTTTTATTGGTTGTAGCGATTCAAACATGGAATCGATTCTGTGTGCTACCCGTTCTTCAGTTGCTGTAAGTGCCACGCCTTGTCTGAGATGTGCATTGAGAGTTTTGAACTGGTACCCCGTATAATCGCTGATTGCCTTCATCAGGTCTTTACTAGAGTTAACAATCTCGGCGTGAAGTTTTACAAGTCTATCAATTTCTTTTTTGTCCATTTACTTTATATTTTAAACATTTTAAAATATCGATCTTTGGACACGTAAGATTAAATAATAATAATAAATGGTATATAAACTTCCTAAATATATTGAGTATACGCCTGGCAATATCCCAAAGATTTTCCATCAAATATGGATCGGAGGCGATATTCCCCCAGTTCTTAAACACATCATGTCAACTTTTAGAAAGATGGAGGGATATAAATATAAGTTGTGGAAAAACAAAGATCTTACAGAAGATAACTTTCCTATTACATGGGAGTACATCCAGAACATACAATCAAAGAAAAAAGTTATATATGCAATGATAGCCGACCTGATGCGACTAGAAATACTTTACCATTACGGTGGAATTTATGTTGATACAACGGCATTTGCAATTAAAAATTTTGATGGGATACTCGACAATAAATCCAAGTTTATAATGAGCAACGAACAAGACTGTGGGCTTAAGTGTAAACATCTAAATAAGAAGTATATTTCGAACTCATTTATTGCGAGCGTTCCACACTACAAGGTTCTGGAACGATTGCTTTCAAAATCAAGTCTAGACAAGATCGATTTTAGTCTTAAAGCGAACTACGCCACAGGACCATATTATGTTCGGACGGGAATTAAGCGTGCCGACGATGTTAAGATGCTTGCTACAAAATTAATTTATCCAGAAAATTCGGATGAAAATCCAGACAAATGCGTCTTTGAAGAGCGCGATAAAAAAGGATTAAAAAAACTAAAGTATATTAAAGATATAGTTTATTATCTTAAACTCCCATGTACCTCTGAAGACTATCCAGAAGCGTATATGCTTAAAACTTGGACTATAGGAGGATCTTGGTTGTTATGAATAGAAATTTGTGTCATTAAATTTAAAATATGTACATATTTTAAATAATGGTGTGATGGATAGACAAAATGTTATCCGCCTTATAAAAAAACAAATTGATATTCCGGAACCATATACAAGAACCTCCTTATTATTGTAATTATTTTATTTTTTATACACTAAAATAAAATAAAGCGTAGCAATTAGGTCATTTAAAAATGTCGCGTAGAATAAAATGGCTTATAATCTTAGAAGTAGCAAGAAACTTAAATATGACAAAGATTATGATCCTCCTGACGAGACCTCGGAGACAGAGTCGGAAATCGAGTCGTTGTCGTTAACCGAGTCGTTGTCGGAAAGCGACTCGGTTAACGACAACGACTCGGTTAACGACGGCGATATGACGCATCGGTTTCTCAACAGACTTCTTGGCGACGACCACGACCACGACAATCTGACAAGTTCTAATCTGTACCACACCGACCACTACGAGAAAACCGACAACCATTTCGTCGATACTATAATACCCGAAAACGAGCGGGCACGCTATAAAGAGAAACTAAAGAATCTCCGCACAATCCAGATCGCCGGGTATGTCACCCTCGACGACATTATCGCGTCCGCTATCCCCGAAGAGAAAAAAGCAGATCTCGTTGTTCTCTACGACCAACTCAAACAGTTGCCGTACTACACCGACGAGTTCATTGCTATTAATAAAAAAATAAAAAAAAATATAGAATATTACGCAGCAACAAAAAGCGTATTCGCCGACGACGAGAAGGAACTCGCCGACAAGATCAGGACCGCCCGCATCAGCGAACATAACCGCGAGAAACTGATGCGCAAACTGTTCTCGCTCGAGAAATGCGAGTCGAACGAAAAGCACGATATTTTGTCCTACATCGACTACGGTCTGCGCATCATCAACGAACCCCACATCGACCCATCGGTGCCCCTCGCCGACTACTCGATCCTCGCATCAACTATCAAACAGAATCTCGACGCCCTTCTCTTCGGGCAGGACAAAGCAAAGGAGGAGATTATCGACAACGTCATCTCGCGCCTCATCAATCCCGATATCGGCAACATCAGCGTCTTCCAAGGATCGCCCGGCGTCGGAAAAACGCACACGGCGCGCAATCTCGCCAAGATTCTCGGATACAAGTTCCACCAAATCTCGCTCGGGTCTGTCTCGGACGCATACTCGATCACAGGATCCCTCTCGACCTATGTCGGGTCGCGTCCCGGCGAGATCTACGCCGCGATCAGCAGCATGGGATGCAACAACGGCATCATCTTCCTTGACGAGTTCGACAAGATTTTCGACACGGCGCGCACGGCAACAAACTCGAGTCTCGAGAATGTCTTTCTCAATATCCTCGACCCGACCCAGAACTCCAACTATAAGGACAACCACCTCCCCGACCTCAATATCGACCTGAGCAAGATCTGGTTCATCATCTCTGTGAACGACCTCGACCATATCCGCGGTCCCGTCCGCGACCGCCTGCGCCCCGTCATCTCGTTCAACAACTACACGCTCGACAACCGCATCAGCATCGCCCGAAAGTTTCTCATTCCCGACACTCTCAGAACATACATGATTAATCCGGAGACTATCCACATCGATGAGTCTGTGTACAAGTTGCTTTGCGAAGGCGATACGGGCATCCGCGAGGTCAAGAGCGCGTGCGAGATGCTATTCAAGCGCATCAATACTCTTATGCTAACCAAAGAGTACAGACCGAGTTACTTTATTAATTTCAAGCGCACGGTGGACGGAAAACTTATTATTAATTCAGATGTCGTCAAAAAACTCGCGGATCGCGCGTCGAAAGAAAAGGACGCCAAGTATCTCTCTTTCTATTCCTAACTGTTGTAAAATTTAATATTCGCAATAACAAATGGTGCCATGTTACGTAATTTATCTAGACGATGGTTTTCCAAACAAGCAGAGTCTTCTTGCTATTGGTCTTAAACCCATAGGTTTTCGAGGGATCGATGCGCGCAAAGACGAGCATTTAAAATACACCGAGCATATTAGTGGCGTATGCCAATACACATGTCCGAAAAGTTCGATGGGGTGCGGACTCTCGCACATCCTGCTAATGGAAAAATTGTACAACGAGAATGTCCAGCTTGCTCTCATTCTGGAAGACGACGCGTATCCCATACAGAATATTGACATTAATAAAATAATATCAGAGGCCCCGCCCGACTGGGAAATTATAAAACTACACTGCGACGTATATTCTGTCGACGGGTCGCACAACCCCGGATTATTTTCCGGCAGTTCTGCTGCCTACATCATTAACCGAAAAGGTATTATCCAAGTAAAGAATATGAAAGTAAATACCCATTTCGACATGCAACTCTACAATTCCGACATAAAAATGTACAAGACTCCAGTGAATCTATTTATGACCGACGAATCGTATTCCAAGATCAGAGACGGCGACGGGCACTGGATGTCTCGTTTCATGCCCGAAACGACCAGCGGACAGAAAACAAAAGACCACATATTCATGTATCGCCTGCTAAAAATACCGGGAACATCCATAGAACTCAAAGTCGGTCATATCCTAAACATTGTAATGTTCAGGTTCGTCCTCATGTTATTAGTCGTAATAATTATAATAAAAATTATATACTACTGATCTTGTAATTAATTACAAGATTAATCCTTGGGCACGAGTTGCAGTTTCAGACCGATGCCCATCAACTCCTGGTACAGAAGTTTGAACACATACGGCACCACAACCCGCGACACGTTGTTGTCCTTGCACGACTTGCACTCCGTCTGCGACGTGCACACCATCCCGCACTTCCGGCACACGACAACCGAGTACTTGTCGGACATGTCGAACAACCGCTCTTTGAGAAACCGACTCGCCCCGCACGCAAGCATGCAATCGCGCTCCATCTCGCCATGCCGCAACCCGCCGTCCTGCCGCCGCCCCTCGACCGGCTGGCGCGTGAGTGTCGTCGTGTGCCCGAACGCGCGGGCGTGCATCTTGTCCGACACCAAGTGTTTGAGTCGTTGGTAAAAGATCGGACCAATAAAAATCTGCGCCTTGAGTCGCTTTCCGGTCGCGCCGTCATACAGCCACTCGTTGCCGTTGCGCTCGTATCCAGCCTTTTGTAGCTCGTCGCCGATCTTCTGCGTAATGTCCACACTCGAGTTTGTGAACGGCGTTGCGTTGCCGTACTTGCCGTTGATGGCGCACCGCTTGCCCAATAACGTCTCAAGAAGATGATTGATAGTCATGCGCGACGGAATACAGTGCGGGTTGATGATAATGTCGGGCGTGATTCCGTCCGCGGTAAAGGGCATATCCTCCTGCCGCATGATCATCCCGCATGTGCCTTTCTGAGCAGCGCGACTCGCAAACTTGTCCCCGACCTCGGGCTGCCGGTGGAGGCGCATGACGATCTTGACAAGTTTGTACCCCTCGCTCGTTGCCGTGACAATGACATTGTGCACGGTGCCCTCCTCGCCCGTTTTTATCGCGATGCTCGTATCCTTCGGATCGAGATTGTCGTTGTTTGTAAACACGCGCCCAATAATCACGTCGTCCTTCTGCACCTTCACCCCTTTCCTGATGATGCCGTTTTCTGCGAGATATGTATAATTATATTTTTTCTGCTGAATATCTTTCACTGGATGGGTGATGATGTGGTAGCTCGTCTTCTCGTTCCGCGTCGTCTCCTCCCCTCGTATCGTAAAGAAGGTCGTGATGTGGAACATGCCGCGGTCGACCGCGCCGCCGTTGATAATGTTCGAGTCTTCCTGGTTCCACGCCACGGGCAGGATCGCGACAATGGGATTCTGCCCCGACGGCATATCGTTGAACCCAAGCAAACTTCCGGCATTTGTGTTCACCAGCGGTCGCTGCGGATAGTCGATGATGTGCAGCGTCGTGTCTGCGCGGATATTGATATTAGTCAGAGGAATGCCCAGCGCCTGCTTCGTCATGCTGGACTGGTAGCAGTTTCGCGGGGACTGCGAATGGTCCGGGAAAGGAATCGTGCTCGCACACACGCCGAGAATGACAAAACTCGGATCAATCTCACAGAAATTATACTTTATGTCATTACTCAAATCGCCGATATTCATCGCAATGACCGAATTCTCAATCTCGTTGAAATCGACATAGCGGATGTGATCGTCGTCGACCAACGTGTCCCAGTCGTAGGTCGGTCCGGAGTAGATCTTTCCGTCGCGCACGACATACATCGGGCGGATAAAGCGCCCGGAGTCGCAGTAAATATTGATCTCGTTGTCGAGACTGTCATAGACAACCGAGACCGTCTTGTCGATGCGCTTGTTCGCGCGAAGCACCTTGACCTCCGTCTCGAACAATTCCGGCGAAACCGTGCGCCCGATGAGACTGCCGTTGAGAAAGATGATTGTCGCGTTCTTCTCTTCCGGCGACTTTGCCGAGATCGGGCAGATGTGCTTGCAGGCGAGAAGCAGTTCCTTGACAATCACGGTCGGGATCGTGCGCGTCAGCCGCACAAGGAGACTAAAGTTCATCACGATGCCGCACTGCTGCCCTTCCGGCGTCTCCGACGGGCAGATCGCCCCAAACTGCGAGGTGTGGATCTGCCGGATCTTCTCGTTCTTGCTGTCTTTTCCGGTCGAGAAGATGAGGCGCCGCAGGTGCGACAGGGTCGACGGAAACGAGACGCGGTCGAGCACCTGCGACGCCCCGGCGAAGCAGTGCTTTGTGCCCTTGACGCCCCAGTTTCCTGTCTTGAAACACCACTCGATGCCCTTGGTGATGAGGCACGTCTTCTTCGACGAGTCCTTGGAGATGTGCGACACGATGTCGGGGTTTTTCTGGAGCAGAATCTGTATCTTTTTGATGCTGTTCATCAGCAGTTTCTTGAACACGTCGCAGATCATCATGCCCGAGGACTCGACGCGCTTGTTGATCATGCTGTCGCGGTCGTCGCTCTCGCGCGTGCCAATAACCGTGTTGATGAGCTTGTTGATCATGTAGCCGAGGAAAATCGCCTTCTCCTCTGTCGTTGAATGGATGCCGAGATGCGGCAGCAGTTCAATCTCGACAATCTGCTTGGCGTACGCAAACTGCTTCTCTTTCTGGATCGGAAAGCGCAGTTTCGACGAGATGAAAAGAATAGCGTCCTCCTGCGTCTTGATGTTCGCACAGTCGAACAGAAACTGCTTGATGTATATTTTCGCCGAGGGGTACGATACATTAATGAGCTGGATAATCTCCTCGTCGGACGTAAAACCGAGCGCCTTGAACACGATTCCGGCGCTGATGACATCGATATTCGGCAGCGAGAAGTAGATGCTCTGCCCCTCTTTCGGGAAGAGCGCGCGGATGAGGACCGAATACCCCGTCTCGCTGTTTGTGCGGATCTCACACACATACTTGTACTTTTCGCTCACCGTGTCCGACTGCTGGATCACCTGGATACAGTTGTACTTGAGATGCATCTGGGGAATCAGCACGCGCTCGACGCCCCCGAGGATAAAGTAGCCGCCCTGGTCCATGTAGCATTCGCCGAGCGCCACGCGATCGCGCTCGTTCTTGCTGGAGAGATTGCACACCACCGACCCGACCATCGTGGGAATATAACACAAATTCACGCGGTTCTTGTGCTTTGTCTCTTTGAGCACATCGTCCTCGTACACTTTGGTGATAATGTCGACAAAGACGGGCGAGCTGTAATTCAGGTCGCGCTCGCGCACCTCGCGCGGATAGATCGGGCGGATGTTGCGGTCCTCGTTGATGAGATGCGGGGTGTCGATAAACACCTTCCCGAACGAATACTCGTACCGTCCTGTCTTATTCGGCGGCAGATCAAGGCGCTTGACGATAATGTCGGGGATGTCGGACATGATCTTCTGGATCTCGTGGGTAATAAAGTAGTTGTAACTGTCGAGCTGGATGTGCACAAGTCCGTATCCCCGGATAAAACTCTCGAGCGTGCGGTATGTCTGGGTATGCGTGTGATCGAGATCGTCCTTGCACGTGTCGCAGTGAGTTGCCGTCTCGGATTTTGCGACATTACAGTATGTTGCGGGTTTTGTCTTGCAGACTTTACACGCCATTTTAGTTATTGAGAATATTTACACGAAATATTCAATATTAAAACTTGACTAAAGGTAGGTTATAATGGCGCTTGGAAGAAGCGCGGCAGTGCTGGTTGAAGTTATAACAATATATGAGTCCTGAGTGATGGGAACGCCATACGCGACGTCAACGGTTGCCGGAGTAACACCCGAAAATGTTGCGACATTTCCACCATACGCAGAATACGCTCCGGTAATAGAAACAGTATATGTTACAGCAGTAGTAGTGCCCGACTTAAGATACGCGCCTACAATAACAGATCCGGCGCCAAGATAACCTTGTAGTTTTGCGGTTGTTGATCCCATGGCGAGACCAGTGCCGGTTGTTGAGAAGATAGTTGTTTGCATACCACGAGGACTTATAAGTCCGGAAAAATTGGTAGGAATTGGATAGACAGACATTTATTATATTTTTTTTTATTTATTTTATATTATTATAATAATATTAGTGATTATTCAATGTAGGTGATAATAGCTTTGGGAATAGTAACACCACTTCCAGAAGTCGACACAATAACATACGAGTCCTGGGTTAGCGTAACTCCGAATGCGCCATTAAGGGAGCTGGGCACGGGAACTACACCATTAAACGTTGCGACAGTTCCCGTATAAGCGCTATAAGCACCCGAAATAGAGATTGTATAAGTGGTTGACGCTTGTGCTCCTTGGACATATGCGCCTACGATTACCGAACCGGCGCCCATATAACCCTGTAGAGCAAGGGCGGTTGTACTTGACATTGTTGTGCCGGTAGTCGAAAAGAGTTGTGTTTTCGACGATCGCGGTCTGATGAGGCCAGAAAAGTTAGTTGGGATTGGAAATACAGACATTTATTATATTTATTTTTTTTAATTTTGATTTTTAGATCAATAAATATAGAACAAGAAATGGATAATCTGTGCAACAAATACATTGAGGAGTTTTCTCAGCGGTTGATAAGCGCCTTTTCCATCGCCGCGCCAGTCAGTAAATTAGTAGAGATGTGGGCAGCAGTCGTTGCTGACGGTCGTGTCAGCGTCGCTTTCCCAAATTCGGTCGTACATAACGTCGTACATAACGTCGCCGGATCATGTCCGAAACTCCTCGCGAGCGGCGCCAACAAGGGGACTGCTTGCGGAAAGAAGTGCGCTGGCGACTCGCCGTTTTGCGCAAAACATGTCGGTAAGCAATCAACCGGGGACGAAAATATAACATGCTCCTATTTGATGGTCAGCGGCGCAAGAAAAGGAATGGCGTGCGGGAAGAAATGTTCGGAAGATTCAGAGATGTGTTTGGCACACAAGGGAAAAAGCAAAACCAATGCTCCCGTTAAATCCGGCGAAGCCAATAAATCCGGGGAAGCCAATAAATCCGGGGAAACGACTACCTACAAGGTGACATTCAAGCAGCGGGAAAACGGTCTTCTCGCCGCGATTAACGCGACTCCGGCGGGGTCCATCTTTGTCTTCAACAATACCAAGGATCGCCTTATTTCGGGAAAACTGGGTCCGGACGACCGCGTCATTCCTCTCGATGACGGCGATGTCGACTTTTGCCGAGACAACAATCTTAAGATGGTCTCGCTCATTTCATCGGTCTCCGTCATTTCATCGGCCTCCGTCATTTCATCGGCCTCCGTCATTTCATCAAAACTCGCGATCGAAGAGATTCTCGACGAGATACAACACGAATAAAGTTTTATATTATAAAACTTTAAATTCTCGTAAAATCTCCTTAGAAACTAAACAGTTTTTTCGCCATCATCGCACATGCGATAATAAGGATAAGGATGATGACCAGATATGGCGTGATGTCCGGTTTGTAAAACCGCTTACATATATCGCACTCTTTTACGTGGTCGTATATAAACACGCAGTTACAGTCCTTGGCGCACTTTTGACCTTTTTCATACGGTTCGTATGTGGGAACGGGTTTTGGGCGGTAGTTTTTTCCCAGATCTTCGTCGAACTGGAGGTCGTATCCGGTGGCATACGGATCCTCCGGCTGGTAAACATCGGGAACTGGCTGATTGTAGTGCGACATCCCAGATTCTCTGGGCGAGTTTCCGATCCGGTCAGTTGTCCGGATGCCCCTCTGTCTGCTAACCATGGGTTGCGCCTGAGAAATAGGATTGTCCAGTTGGTCCAAATCGGGTAGATCTTCTATCCTAGTTACTTTTTCATATGACGCCGGCATTTATTAGAACGGAAAAAATAATACAACTAAATTAAAAGCCTGTATTATTATTAAATGAAATTCTCTCTTGCGCAATCTTTTTTCCGCAAATATAACGCCCACAACCGCATCCCCAACGGCATCATCGAGAAAAATTTTATCGACTTTTTCGGCAATTTCTCTGTCGAAAGCGACTACGAACCTTTTTTCGTTTATTTTCAGAATAGTCCCTTCGCGGGAGTCGACATAATCAATATTGACTGGTGCACAAAAGACGACACGTTTTTCGTGTCCATCTACGATGATAGGATATGCTTAATAAAAAATGACATACAAGTATCATCAGTAAATGTAACTAGTGGGAGGTTGGTAATCGTTGAAGACTACGCCAAGGGATGGACCGAATAATAAAATTGTTCCCATTTTAATAATTATTATTAAAACCCGAGATCGATATCCTGGCACAAATACTTTACGAATGTCGTCCGCATCGTTTCGCTGTCTGTCGTGATCCCGCTCTGCGCCCGCGCCGCCTTGAAGTTCTCAAACAACTCGTCCTTGAACCCCGGATTCTCCTCCTCCATCTTCAAAATCTCTTCGCGCGCGGCGATGATGCTCTTCTTCACCTTTTCCATCTTCTGCATCGTCTCCTCATATGTGAACGCAAGTTGCGCCTTTTTCGTGTTTAGCATCATATACTTTTCAAAGGGCTCCTCCTCATAGTCGGGGTTCTTCTGCTGGTCAATGAGGCGTTTCTCGCGCGCCTTGACATCCTCCATATCCTTCTTCTGCTGCTGGCGCTTCTCCTTCACATCCTCGGAAATAATGTCCTTTGTCTTGTTCTGGATGTCCACCTCCTCCGTCTCCTTGCAGTACTTCTCGTCATTAGTGATCGGGAAGGGGCGCCCGACATACGCCGTAAAGATCTTGTGGTACGAGTCGGTTTCCTTTATCAGCCGCGCAGCCTGCACTGCCGCCTCAACCTCTGTTCCGTAGTTGCCGCGCAGTTTCGCCATGCCGAACACCCCGTCCTTGTCGGGCGTGGCGCCCTTTGACGGCACAAAGGAGATAAGTCCGAAGCGTTGGGACCCGATCTCGGGATCGACATACGACCGCTCGAATTTCCGGAATTTTGTCGTAAAGGACAGATCGACAAGCGCGGCAACTGCGGCGTCCGCCTCCTGCTCTACCATTGGCGCCTCTGCTGCGCCAATTCTAAATTTCGTGTCCCCGCGATCTGCCGGGGCTGTAAGTGAACAACTAGTAGCCATTTTCTTATCTTTACATCTTTTAAATAATTAATAATTATGATTAACTGTGGTATTATTTTTACTAAATGATTATTACGCGCCAGCTCCGGTTCGATCCCAAGTTCATTGACGAGAACATAATCCACAAACTCGTCGAACTCGTAAAGACCACCTTCGAGGGCACGTCGTCAAAGGACGACGGCATCATCCGCCGCGTAAACTATCTCAAGCGCATTGTCACCAACGAAATCTCGAAAACGACCGGCAACATAATCTTTACCCTCGAGATCGATGTCGATCTCGTCCACCCCAAGGTCGGCGACACATTCCCAATGACAATCACAAAGATCGACCCCAAAGCCCTCTTTGTCGAGGGCGACGTCTTCAAGGCAATTGTCAGCGCGGACAATATTATAAAATTCGAATTTAGCAAGAGTTCAAACACCTTCTATAATCACGAGACACACAAACACATCAAGCTAAAAGATAGTGTTGATGTCACCATCATCGCAATGCGCTACGACAACAACATGTTTAAATATGTCGGGCGTATCGAATAACTCTCGAAAAGTCTCGAATAACTCTCGAATAACTCTCGAATAACTCTCGAATAACTCTCGAATAACTCTCGAATAACTCTCGAATAAGTCTCGAATAACTCTCGAATAACTCTCGAACTCTCGAATAAGTCTCGAAACTCGTAATTAATTACGAGTAACTCGCTCACCAATTTTAAAAAGATTAGGAATAATAAATGGAGTATCTCATTCTAAATTTCTTTGAAGTAACCATGAATCTCAAGATCTACCACTGGAAAACAACAAAGTATTCCGAGCACATCTCGTGCGACGAGCTTTACACTAAACTCCTTGGCACGATGGACCGCATCGCCGAGGTCTATCTCGGGACTGTTCCCGAACGCTTTAATATCTCCTCCGGCAATATAAGTATTACAAACATAAATACATCGGCAGATATAAAGGCATACATCTCCACATTTATAGCATACTTTAGGACTGTCGCGCTTTCGCCCGAACTAAACAACATCCGCGAGGAGGCCATTGCCGACTGTAACCGCTTCCTCTATCTCCAAACTCTGCGCTAATTAATAATAATAAACAACAGTTTAAGAAATAATATATTTCTTAAATGCGCGACGAACTAATTGGAGAATTCGACACTCTCGTTCTCTCTGGCGGATCTCACAACGGCTTGATCCTTCTGGGCGGGATCCAATACCTTTATGACAAGCAACTCGTCCATAATATCACAACATTTGTTGGAACCTCGATCGGCGGCGTCATCTCATATCTCCTCATCATAGGGTATACGCCGATCGAAATAATGGTATACATATGTACCCACAACGACTTGATAGATAATATGCGCAAGATCAATTTTCTAAATATCACGCGGGGCGACCCCGTCATCCCCTTCTCCTACATCTCCGACGAGATAGAGAAAATGACCCTCGAAAAAATCGGCACGCTCCTTACAATGGCAGACCTGCGCTCCCGCTTCGGCAAAACCCTGGTGTGCCCCACATACAATATCACAAACGCAACTGTCGAGTATATTTCGGTCGACACATTTCCAACGATGCCATGCCTCACCGCGCTCCGCATGACCTGTAACCTGCCGTTTGTGTTTGACAACTTCAAGCAGGGCGAGAGTTTCTACATCGACGGCGCGCTGTCAAACAACTTCCCCATCGATATCGGAGAAAAACTCGGCAAGAAGGTCGCCGGATTATGTATCACATACGATCTTTCGATCAAGAGTCCAAAGACGGACTTTCTCGACTACATGTACAAACTGCTGTACATTCCAATCCAGCAATCAATGGAGTCGCGAATACACAACAAGCGCGGCAACACCGCCGTGATTAACATCAATATCGAAAATGTCGACCTGTTTACCGGGAAGCTCGACCACAAAGTCAAATTCGACATGTTTAGTCGCGGGTACAACTGCGGCAAGGAGTTTTACGAGCGAGAACTTTAATTACATCTTTAAACTAAAATAATAATAAAAAATAAAAAAAACCCTCTAATAAATGGCCAGCATTAATGCACAAGGATCAATCACTGCGGGTTTTATCGACTTGGCAACTTTTGATGAACTCGAGAAATATCTGTATGGTGGACCGGACGCCACCGCCTACTTCGTCATGGCGCACAAGACGTCGACATGGTTTACTCTCTGCCCCACTATTTTGTCCAAGACGATGGGTGTTCCCGGTTTCGGCGCCGACTGGGCCGTCTCTATCTCGCGCGCGGGTGACTACCTGAAGAGCACTTGGCTCCGCGTCGACATCGGTCAGGTCCAGGCCGCACCCGGATATGCTATCCGGTGGACCCACAATTTCGCGCACGCCCTCATTGTCGAGGCGGCCGTCACCTTCAACGACCTGATTGCCGAGCGTTTTGACAACTACTTCCTGGACTTCTGGGCCGCCTTCACCGTTCCCGCCTCCAAGCAGGCCGGCTACAACAACATGATTGGCAACACCCCCGCCCAATACGATGCCAGTTACACTAATTGCGCAACCAACGGCAACATCCTCCCCGGCTTCACCATCAATCTTCCCCTCCCGTTCTTCTTCACCCGCGACACCGGTGTGGCCCTGCCCACCGCCGCCCTGCCCTACAACGAAATGAGAATCTCTCTCAATTTCCGCGACTGGACCCAGCTGCTCGTTGCCTACTCGACCACCAACAGCGTTCCCGGCGGTCCTAACAGCGTTCCTCCCGGCGCCGGTCCGTGTGTCGGCATGGTCCCCACGTCGCAGATGCTTGTTAATACCCCCGTTATGGCCAATGCCAATGTCTGGGCCGAGTACGCGA
>Ga0214919_10002520_pt1 | contig 28687 bp, 27 predicted proteins | sample LL1503_MetaG_FD_177994 | JGI IMG/M metagenome (GOLD analysis project Ga0214919, IMG submission 177994) | Freshwater microbial communities from Lake Lanier, Atlanta, Georgia, United States - LL-1503 | ecosystem: Environmental > Aquatic > Freshwater > Lake | place: USA: Georgia | collected... | reverse complement strand
TGGCCACCGACCAACGGGTATAGCAAAACGCAAGCGCCATTTGGGTGGGCGTCATGCCATTGTCACGCGCCAATTGGTTGTACAAACGCGCCGCGTCCAAGGTGCTTGGGCGTGCCCAACGTTGTTTGCGGACGGACTCATACTTAGACAAGCGACCCATGGGCGCGCCCTCTCCCTCCAAGCCCGTTAGGTCGTATTTACCAGTTAAAGAGCCAAAACCCAAGGGAGAGTACGCCAGCAAAGAAACACCCAAACGATGGCATGTTTCATCCATCGCATTGTCAAACGTGCGATTCACCAAGCAATAAGGATTTTGAACGGTCATGGCACGAGGCAGGCCATGTTGCTCGGCCAACCTAACGAACTCGTGTGTACCGTATGGCGTTTCGTTAGAAAGGCCGATGTAACGAACCTTGCCCGCCTTGACCAACTTGGCCATGGCCTCGAGTTGCTCATGAATGGCAGTTTCAATGGCGGCCTTGGTGGGGTCGAAATACATCGCGCCAAAAGCAGGCACATGTCGCTCTGGCCAGTGAATTTGATACAAGTCGATGACATCTGTTTGCAAGCGCTTGAGACTGGCATCGCATGAATTCAAAATGTCTTGCGCCGTCATGCCTGTGCCTTCGCGAACCCAAGGCATGCCTCTAGAAGGGCCCGCCACTTTGGTAGCCAGTACCACTTTTTGGCGTGTGCCAGGCTTGTTGGAAAACCAATTGCCCAAAATACTTTCAGTCGATCCGCAAGTTTCGGCTTTGGCAGGCACAGAATACATTTCTGCTGTGTCCAAGAAGTTCACACCCAATTCTAGAGAGCGGTCCAAAATTGAGTGGGCTTCTTTTTCTGCCACTTGTTCACCAAAGGTCATGGTGCCTAAACAGATGGGCGTGACCTGAAGGTCTGACGTGCCGAGATTGATTTTTTTCATCTTGATTTAAAACTGCTGGTAAAAAATGAATTGAGTCAGAGTGTAAAACCTATTTCAAGGCGACTGATTTTTAAAACAAGAGCGATTGACTGAATTTACATTTTGGCATTTTGACGAAACCGCTCTTCTTCTTGCAAACGCAAAAAACGGCGTTGTACCTTGCCCGTGGTAGTCATGGGCAATTGCTCAATGAACTCAATCTCTTTGGGGTATTCGTAGGGGGCCAGTAAACCACGAACGTGTCGCTGCAAATCTTCAATCACTCTACTTTCAAAATGTTGCACATTTTGTTCAGAGGCTCGTTTTGTTACAAATTCCGGTGACAAGACCACGTAGGCTTTAACCAATGCACCTCGATCGGCATCGGGTTTAGGCACCACGGCGGCGTTCATGACGGCAGGATGTTTGATCAAACAATTTTCAATTTCCCCAGGTCCAATGCGATAGCCCGCAGATTTGAACATGTCATCGGTCCGGCCTTGGTACCAAAGATAGCCATCTTCGTCTTGAATGGCAACATCGCCAGTTCGACACCAATGGCCGGTGTATTTGGCTTGCGTCGCTGAAGAGTTTTTCCAATAGCCCAAAAAGAAAACGGGGTCGGACTGGCCATGCCGATCGAAGCGGTTGACCGCCACTTCGCCCGCTTCGCCAGGCTTGCAAATTTGTCCTTGCTCATTCATCACAGCCACTTGATGACCAGGATAGCCGCGCCCCATGCTGCCGGCTTTAGATGGCCAAAACACTTGGCAATTGCCCACCACATAATTGATCTCTGTTTGACCAAACATTTCATTCACCACCACACCCAACTCATCACGGCAGTAGGCAAACACAGCGTCGCCCACAGCCTCGCCCGCACTCATCAAACCCTTTAAAACAATTTTGTAATGCTGACGGGGGTGCGCTTGCGCCTTCATCATGGCTTTTAAGGCCGTAGGAAATAAAAAACTGTGCGTGATGCCATGCGTGTGCAAAATTTCAAAAGCAAGCTCGGGACTGAAACGACCTTTGAATGCCACAATGGGCCGCCCAAAATAAAGCGATGGCAACAACGCATCCATCAAGCCCCCGGTCCAGGCCCAATCGGCAGGCGACCAAAAAATGGCTTGCGATCCCGTTGGCAACGAGTGCTTCGAAAGATTCACGCCAGGCGATGCATGCGGCTCAAAGCCAAACCAATTTTGACTGCAAACGAAGCCCGTTAAATTGCCAATCAACGCTTGTTGAGGTATGAGTGCGCCCTTAGGATTACCCGTGGTGCCACTGGTGTAAATCAAGATGGCCGGATCTTCTGCTTTGGTTTGAACGGGCCTGAATTTTTTCTGTACCGACAACTTGGATGTTTGGAATTTCAATTCTTTGGGAACATTCAAAACCGATTTCAGCCCATGGCATTCCTTTTTCAAGACCGTCAAGACAGGTGATGAAAGCTCATCGCAAAGCGCTACAGCAGCGCCGCTGTCGGCCAACCTAAATGCCAAAGCCTCAGGCCCGAAGAGCATCGACAAAGGCATAGCGACCGCCCCCATTTGCAAAACAGCGATGTAGGCCACAGCCGTTTCAAACCGCTGCGGCATCACAATGGCAACGCGGTCCCCTTTTTGAACACCCAAGGCCACAAGATGTGTGCTGAGCTGATTGGCTGCCGTTTGCAATTGTGCAAAAGTCCACGCTAGCGGTGCTTGACCACCTGTCTGATGCTCCAAAATGGCAAGCTCATGTTGGTGCTGGGGTGAACGGGCCCAGCGGCCGCAGCAAACCTCTGCCATGTTGAATTTTGCGGGTACATGCCAAGCAAATTGTTGGTGGACCGTCTCGTAAGCGTCGTTCGGGTGACTGACACGCATTCCCTGTCTCCTTATGATCTTGCAGTATGTACCAAGTTAAACGTCACTCTACTAGCCATTTTGTCCCTTTGCGAGGGCATCAGTACCATGTTCGTGAGTGGGGCAACCCCCAATCGAGCTTGCCGCCTGTGGTTTTGGCGCACGGCTGGATGGATGTGGCGGCCTCATGGCAATTCATGGTGGAGTCTTTCAGCGATGCATTTTTTCAGAGCCGACGCATTTTGGCGGCTGACTGGCGTGGCTATGGACTTACCCAAGGCCCTGCCACCGACAGTTTCTGGCTGCCAGATTACTTAGGCGATTTAGACGCATTGCTCTTAGAGCTGTGCCCCGAACAAAGCATCGATTTGGTGGGCCACAGCATGGGCGGCAATGTGGTCATGATGTACGCAGGCGCCCGCCCCGATCGCATTCGGCGTCTGATCAATTTGGAGGGCTTTGGCATGTCAAGTACCCGCCCCTCCCAAGCCCCCGGCCGATTGGGCCAATGGCTTGACGAGCTTCAAGCCTTCAAAAAAGGCGAGTTGGACCTCAAGCCCTACCCCAACGCAGCGGCTGTCGCCCTAAGACTCATGAAAACCAACAAGCGCTTGTCTCAAGACAAAGCCGACTGGCTGGCACAGCATTGGGCCCAAGCTGACGCGCAAGGGCAATGGCGAATTTTGGGAGAGTCTGCCCACAAAGTAGTCAACCCCTATCTGTACCGCGTCGATGAAGTGCTTGAAATTTACAAAAGAATCAAAGCACCGACCTTGGTAGTCGAAGCCTCAGACGACTCTTTGTCACAATGGTGGAAAGGCAAATTCACCTTGGAAGAGTTCCATGAGCGCCTGAAATCAGTCACAGACTTGAAGATCGCCACGCTGCAAGATGCGGGTCACATGCTGCATCACGACCAAGCAGAGGCATTGGCCCAACTTCTTGAGGACTTTTTGGCCTGACTTGACTCCCAAGATGCCTCTAAGCATGAGAAAATCCATTCTTTTACAGATTCGGACACGCTGACTCATGGACGCAGAACACATCAATCAAATTGGCGCGAAATTGACCGACCTGGCCGCCCGCACCGAAGATTTACGGAGGTATCTTTGACTACGATGCCAAATCAGAACGCCTAAGAACCGTCAATGCATCGCTCGAAGATCCCACGGTCTGGAACGACCCGAAGAAAGCGCAAGAATTAGGAAAAGAGAAAAAAGCCCTCGATGGCGTGGTGGTCACCCTGAACACCCTCACATCAGAGCTCTCCGACAACAGTGAACTCTTTGCCATGAGCAAAGAGGAAGGCGACGACGCTGGCTTGCTCACCATTGAAGTCGAAGGCAATAAGCTGTCATGCATTGTGGAGCAACTCGAATTCAGGCGCATGTTCAACAATGAAGCCGACTCATGCAATGCCTTCGTCGACATTCAGGCAGGCGCTGGGGGTACCGAAGCTTGCGATTGGGCCAGCATGCTCATGCGTCAGTACTTGAGATATGCTGAGCGCAAAGGTTTCAAAGTCACCGTAGAAGATGAATCGGCCGGCGATATAGCGGGCATCAAAGGCGCAACCCTCAAATTTGAAGGCGACTACGCTTTTGGTTTGATGCGCACTGAAACAGGTGTTCACCGCTTGGTTAGAAAGTCACCATTCGATTCCTCGGGCGGACGCCACACCAGTTTTGCCAGTATTTTTGTGTACCCTGAAGTTGATGACTCTATTGAAATTGACATCAACCCTGCCGACGTTCGCACCGATACCTTTCGGGCCAGTGGCGCAGGCGGGCAGCACATTAACAAAACGGACTCTGCGGTTCGTTTGACGCACATCCCGACTGGCATTGTGGTGCAGTGCCAAGACGGCCGCAGCCAACACAGCAACCGTGATGTCGCATGGAAACGTCTGCGTTCGCGCTTGTACGATTTCGAAATGCGCAAACGCATGGAAGCCCAACAAAAATTGGAAGACACCAAAACCGATGTGGGTTGGGGTCATCAAATTCGCAGTTATGTGCTTGATCAAAGTCGCATCAAAGATTTACGCACCAACGTTGAAACCTCTAACACTCAAAAAGTATTGGACGGCGACTTGGACGCATTCATTGAAGCCTCGCTCAAACAAGGTGTTTGAAAGCGCAGGCCTTGCCAGCGCTTCAACCCAACCCATGGAGATTTTTTGTGATGCTTGAAGAACAATCAAAAACAATTCGGCGTGTTGAATACACCGCGCCTGCGTTTTGGATCGACACCGTTGATCTCACATTTGACTTAGACCCCGCCAAAACGCGCGTTCTGAACAAGATGCGCATGCGTCGCAACCCCGATGTGGCGGCCCAAGCACTGCGCTTGGACGGCGAAGATTTGAACTTGGCCCGCGTCATGGTCAATGGCGCAGGAACCTCCTTCAAAATGGACGACGATCAACTGGTGCTTGAAAATTTACCCGAAGGCAATGACGCCTTTGATTTGGAAATTTTCACCACTTGCAACCCTTCCAAAAACACACAACTGTCTGGCTTGTACGTCAGCAATGATTCTTTCTTCACGCAATGCGAAGCTGAAGGCTTTCGACGGATCACTTATTTCCTAGACCGACCCGATGTCATGGCCAGCTACACAGTCACATTGCGCGCCGATGCCCAGCAATATCCTGTGCTGCTGTCCAATGGCAATTTAATGGAACAAGGACTCTTGGAAGAGGGACGCCACTTCGCCAAGTGGACTGATCCGCACAAAAAACCCTGCTACTTGTTCGCTTTGGTGGCTGGCAAATTGGTGGCACGCGAGCAGCGAATTGTTTCTCGCTCAGGCAAAGAACACTTGTTGCAAGTTTTTGTTCGCCCCGGTGATTTGGACAAAACCGAACACGCCATGAACTCCCTCATGGCCAGTGTGGCGTGGGATGAAGCCCGCTTTGGTCTACCACTTGACCTCGAGCGATTCATGATTGTGGCCACCAGCGACTTCAACATGGGCGCCATGGAAAACAAAGGCCTCAATATTTTCAACACAAAATATGTGTTGGCCAACCCTGCCACAGCAACCGACACTGACTACGCCAACATTGAAAGCGTTGTTGGGCATGAGTATTTTCACAATTGGACAGGCAATCGAATCACCTGCCAAGATTGGTTCCAACTTTCCCTCAAAGAGGGTTTGACAGTTTTCCGCGACCAAGAGTTCAGCCAAGACATGGCGGGCATCCAAAGTGCACGTGCCGTGAAGCGCATTGAAGATGTTCGGGTGCTGCGAACCGTTCAGTTTCCTGAAGATGCTGGCCCCATGGCACATCCCGTTAGGCCTGACAGCTACGTTGAAATTAACAACTTCTACACTGTGACCATTTATGAAAAAGGCGCGGAAGTGGTTCGCATGATGCAGACCTTGGTCAGCGCACCTGGCGATGAAGAGGGCAAGCAAGGGTTTGCCAAGGGCATGACGCTTTACTTTGAACGACATGACGGTCAAGCAGTCACCTGCGACGATTTTGCCCAAGCCATTGCTGATGCCAATCCCAACTCGCCCTTAGCCCATCTTCTTCCGCAATTCAAACGCTGGTACAGCCAATCGGGTACGCCTAGGTTGCTGGCAGAGGGTGTTTTCAACAACGAGGCCCAAACTTTCACGCTCACCTTGTCGCAGTCCTGTGACGCCACAGCCGACCAGGCTCACAAAGAACCTTTTGTCATTCCTGTTTCAGTGGGCCTGCTTGATGCAACCGGCCAAGCCATTGCCGTTCAGCTGCAAGGCGAAGCTCAGACTCAAAGCCTTCAATTCAGCAAAACATTGGTTTTGAGTGAAGCGACAAAATCCTTTGTGTTTGAAAATGTGTCGTCAGCACCCACCCCCTCCCTCTTGCGAAACTTCAGCGCCCCAGTCAACCTTGACTGTGAGCTCACAGAAGAACAATGGCTCACTCTTTTGGCCAATGACCCAGATGCCTTTAACCGATGGGAAGCCGGCCAACGACTGGCTGTTCAAGCTGCTTTGCGTTTTATTCGCAGCCAACACAATCCGAAAACAGAAGCTGTTTTAGGCAGCGGTTACCTGCAAGCCATGCGCTTGGTTTTAAATCATCCCGATTTAGATTCAGCCTTCAAAGAGTTGGTCCTCACCTTGCCCTCAGAAACCTACATTTCTGAGCAGCTTGAGTCTGTCGACCCACAACAAGTGCATGCTGTGCGCGAGGCTATGAGGCTTCAGTTGGCCCTGTCTTTACAGGCAGAGTGGCAAGCTTGCTATGAACTCAATCGAGTCATGGGTGCTTACTCACCAGATGCCGGCTCGAGCGCCAAACGCGCCTTGTCGGGCATGGCTTTAAGCATGCTGTGTTTGGCAGCCGTACACGAAGGCACTTCCATTTGGCCCGCCAAAGCTTTGCAAGCTTTCAAAGATGCGCACAACATGACCGACCGCTTCAATGCCCTCATTGCATTGGTGATCAGTGGCCATGAATTGGCCACCCAAGCGCTGGCTTTGTTCCATGCGTTGTTTAAGAACGAGGCCTTGGTGATCGACAAATGGTTTGGCCTGCAAGCCAGCGCGCCTGATCGCGACGGCCACATTTTGCCCATCGTGCGTCAACTCATGCAACACCCCGACTTCAACTTGCGCAATCCAAACCGTGCGCGCAGTTTGATCTTCAGTTATTGCAGCGCCAATCCTGGCGGATTCCATCGAAGCGATGCGGCAGGCTATGTCTACTGGAGTGAGCGCGTCATAGAACTTGACGCCACCAACCCGCAAGTGGCTGCGCGTCTAGCCCGCGCCTTAGATCGCTGGAAAAAATTGGCAGAGCCTTATCGCCAAGCTGCCAAGGCCGCCATCGAACGCGTTGCCGCAAAATCAGATCTCAGCAACGACGTGCGAGAAGTTGTCACGCGCGCTTTGGCCGAATAAACCTGGAGAAACCAATGACCCAGAAAATATCACTGTCTCGCTATTTGGTTGAACAGCAACGCAGCAAGGGGCGCATTCCTGCACAACTTCGCCTCTTGTTGGAAGTGGTTGCACGGGCCTGCAAAAGCATCAGCCACGCTGTTAACAAGGGCGCTCTGGGGGGCGTTTTGGGCAGCGCTGACATCGAAAATGTGCAGGGTGAAATTCAAAAAAAATTAGACATTATTGCCAACGAAGTTCTGATTGAAGCCAATGAATGGGGTGGTCATTTAGCGGCCATGGCCTCTGAAGAAATGGAATCCATTCACTTGGTACCCAACCGTTATCCACAAGGCGAATACCTGCTGCTGTTTGACCCCTTAGACGGTTCTAGCAACATTGATGTCAATGTGAGCATTGGCACCATCTTCAGCGTTCTGCAAAAACCAGAAGGCAGCGAAGGCATCACCGAAAATGAATTTCTGCAAGCGGGTCGCCAGCAGGTTGCAGCAGGTTATTGCGTTTACGGCCCACAAACCACATTGGTTCTCACCGTTGGCGATGGTGTGGCTATGTTTACCTTGGATCGAGAGCAAGGCTCTTTTGTTTTGACGCAAGAGAACGTCAAGGTCCCAGAAGACACCCAAGAATTTGCCATCAACATGAGCAACATGCGCCACTGGGATGCCCCCGTCAAACGTTATGTGGACGAGTGCTTGCTAGGCAAAGAAGGCGTGCGTGGCAAAGATTTCAACATGCGCTGGATTGCCAGCATGGTGGCCGATGTGCACCGCATCCTCACACGAGGCGGTATTTTCATGTACCCCTGGGACAAGCGAGAGCCTCACAAAGCAGGCAAGTTGCGTTTGATGTACGAAGCCAACCCCATGAGTTGGTTGATCGAGCAGGCGGGCGGCGCATCGACCAATGGTCGAGAGAGAATTTTGGACATCCAACCGAAGCAATTGCACGAGCGTGTCAGCGTTATTTTGGGCTCTAAAAATGAAGTGGAACGTGTCACGCGTTATCACTTAGAAGCATGAAGTTTTTGGGTGCCGCAAATCAGATTCGAAACCTAACGTTCACTGTGCTGGTTGCGCTGTTGCCAATGGCAAGCGCTGCCGGGTCACAAGTCAAGTCCATTTCTGCGTTTGATGTTTCCCGTTACATGGGAACATGGTATGAAATTGCCAAGCTCCCAAATTGGTTTCAGCGCAAATGCGTTCAAGGCACGCTGGCCCGATACAAAATGTTGGGACCCGCTCAAATTGAAGTGAACAACAAGTGCGTCACCGCTTCGGGCGAAGAGATACAAGCCATCGGACTGGCAAGACCCAACGGCAGTGGCCTGCCTGCGCAGCTTGAAGTTCGCTTCGCACCAGAATGGACGTCTTGGTTGCCCATGGTTTGGGGCGCTTATTGGGTTTTAGATCTAGACCCAGACTATCAGCTTGCCGCCGTAGGCGATCCCTCCAAGTCCTACCTTTGGATTTTGTCCAGAACGCCGCAAGTTTCAACAGAGCGATACGACGCCGTTTTGCAGCGATTGAACGTGATGGGTTTTAACATCACAAAGTTAGAAAAAACGCGCCAAAATTGAATTTGTAAATCAGTTGGGATAGCATGCCATCAGCTTTGTTGGGCTGACATGGAATTGCAAAATGCAGCCTGCAGACGCCCGTTCAACTTTTTAGGAGCTTTTTATGCAGCATCGCACCCTTTCAGCACTGATCATTTCCTTGGCGTGTCTTGGTTTGACCCCTTTAGCCAACGCACAAGTGGCTGATCCTGCGGTCAAAAAATCCGAGTCAGGTATTTGTCACGACAAATCAAGCAGCAGCTATGCGGTCACTAAAAAATTTGAAGCCTTTGCCAACATGGAGGCTTGCCTTAAAAGCGGTGGCCGTGCCCCCGCCAATGCTGCCGCGCCAGAGCCTGTGATGGTCAAGAAATCAGACAGTGGCATTTGCCATGATAAAAACAGCACCAGCTTTGAGAAAACACAAAAATTCACAGCCTTTAAAACGCTGGATGAATGCGTGAAAAGCGGCGGTGCTCTTCCAAAGAAATAAGCGATCAGACGCCCTCAGCGACTTAAGCTGAGGACTGTTAGGTTGATGCGCCTTGCCTTTCTTTGTTAAGCACAACACTTGATGCACATCAACCCACAATACCCCGTTTTCGCATTTCACTGATTTGATCTGCAGTGATTCCAAGGTCTAACAGCACTGCGTCTGTATCTTGCCCCAAACTTGGGGCATTGCGTCGATGCTGCCCAGGCGTTCTGGACAACTTTGGAACCATGCCGGGTACTTTTAAAACGCTACCATCGCTCATGCGGACATCGGCCAACATGCCGCGTGCCAAGTAGTGTGGGTCTGCCGCAATATCTTCAACTGTGTAAATACGCCCTGCAGGAACTGCGGCTTGGTCAAGCACAGCAAGCACCTCAGTCACCTCGTGTTTGGAAGTCCATGCACCAATGGCCGCGTCAATTTCTTCAACCCTCTTCACGCGACCTGCATTGTCTGCCAAGGCTGGATCGGCTGCTAGATCATCGCGCCCAATGGCTGCCATCAATCGCTTGAATATGCTGTCGCCGTTTCCTGCAATCAAGGCGCATTTGCCATCTTTGCAAAGGTAGGCATTGCTGGGGGCAATGCCAGGCAGCGCACTACCGGCAGGCCCGCGCACTGCGCCAAACGCACTGTATTCAGGCAACAAACTTTCCATGCAATTGAAAACGGCTTCATAAAGTGCCACATCAATGACTTGACCCAGCCCGCTTCTTTGTTTTTCGTGAAGCGCCATCAGAATTCCGATCACACCATGAAGCGAGGCCAAGGTATCGCCAATGCTCACGCCCACGCGAACCGGCAAACGGCCTGGCTCTGCACTGAGGTGCCGCAAACCACCCATGGCTTCAGCCACAACACCAAATCCAGGCTTGTCTTTGTAAGGGCCCGATTGACCATAGCCACTGATGCGCAGCAAGATCAATCCAGGATTGAGTTCAAGCAAGGCGTCAGGGCCTAAGCCCCAAGACTCCATGGCACCTGGCCTGAAATTTTCAATCAGGACATCGGCTTCTTTGACCAGCTTGCGCACGATGGCTTGTGCATCTGACTGCCGTAAATCGAGCGCCAAGGAGCGTTTGTTCCGCGATTGAACCTGCCACCAAACCGAAGTGCCGTCTTTGATCAGACGCCATTGCCTCAAGGGGTCGCCCGCACCTGGGGGCTCAATTTTGATGACGTCGGCACCAAAATCGGCCAAGGTTTTGGCAGCGAAAGGGCCGGCGATGAGTTGGCCCAACTCCACCACCTTCAGACCGGCCAATGCCCCTTGGGGGTGTTTGAATTCAGTCGTCACTTAAACCGGTTCTTCAATCAAAGGGGCTGAGGCCAATGGATCGTTGTTCTGAGGAGACTCTGCCGCATGCGTACCCAGCGCCACAGCCCTGAAAATTTCTCGCAGCATTTTCTTTTCGGGCAGCGTTAAGGCGCGCGTTAAACGATGACGCATGCGCAGCAACAGTAGACGATCAACTTCTTGCGGAATGCCTCGGCTGATGTGCAAGGCATCGCGCAGTTCTTCCCGCTTATCCTCTGGCTCGTCATCCCACCAAGAAACAATGACTTCCGTGATGGATTCACGAACGACTTCAGGGTCTTCTTGCACCTGAGCAGCCACTTTGCTAACCGAGCCCTGCAGCATCTCCGCAAGAGATTTGGATTGAACAACAATTCGACGATCTGCTTGAGACAACAAGCGTCCCCACCCCGGATCCGATTGGTGCAATTGCTGCATGTTGCTGGCCGCATCATCTGCCAAGATGTGAACCTGCATGCCCGTGAGCTGAGCATCGTCTATGGCTGTTAAAAAACGCTCATCGTCAGTGGCCAGCAACACATGGTCGCAGGCCTTGCTTTCTGCAAGCCGACTTAAATCTTGACCGATTGACTTCAACAGTGAGATGCCACCGTCTGAATCGTGCGACAAAACTTTTCGGACAATTTGGCCATCGACATCCAAGGTTTCATTCTCTTCAGCGTACCAATAAATTCGTTTGATGCTCACATCCAAACCAGCATGCCCCAAGGCACCGGTCAAGAATTGAGCCAAATCGAACCGATTCAGCGCATCTTGTTTGGGTCCGGTTTGGTTGTGTTGTGCAAGCCAAACTAGGAATCTGGCGTCGATCAAAGCGATGCACGAGCCACCCTGCTGATCGAGGGGTTGACGGTGTGCATCCTTGGACGCATGAGAGAAATAATCGCGTTTCATCGCAGCCTTTGAAGTTTTAAGATAATTTAACGAGGCGCCTTTAAATTGGCGCTCCTCGACGTAGCGGGTCTGCGAACCCAAACCTTATTTTACGACCCTGAGCTTCAAACCCAGATGTTTCAGGCTTTAAACTCAGGGATTATTGATATCCATCCACCTAGATTCACATGTCCCATTACGATATTTACGCCATTGGCAACGCGCTGGTCGATTCAGAATACAAAGTTTCAGACGCCCTCCTTCAATCAATGGGCGTTGACAAGCGTCACATGACCCTCATTGACACACCGCGCCGTGCCGAGTTACTGCATCACCTCAAGGCCCTCACCCCTCGACAAACTGGCGGAGGCTCTGCCGGCAACACGGTTGTGGCCTTGGCTCAACTCGGCGGCAAGGCCTTTTATTCCTGCAAGGTGGCGCACGATGATTTGGGCGATTTTTACGTCAAGGATTTACAAGCTCGCGGCGTAGAGACCAACCTGAACCACACACGCGCGCTAGATGGCCAAACAGGCAGCTGCATGGTTCTGGTCACACCTGACGCCGAACGCAGCATGTGCACCTTCTTGGGTGTTTCAGCAGAATTGGACGACAAGGCCCTGCACCCTCAAGACATTGTCAAATCAAAAATTTATTACATGGAAGGCTACTTGGCCGCCTCGCCAACAGGTTTGAATGCCGCACTCCAAGGCAGAAGAATTGCAAAAGATGCTGGCGTTGCTTTAGCCCTCACCCTAAGTGATGTCAGCATGATTCAATTTTGCAAAGCAGGGCTGGATGCCATGCTGGGTGATGGTGTCGATTACTTGTTCTGCAACCAAGAAGAAGCCCAAGTTTGGTGTGGCTCTGAAGACTTGAATGTTGTGAAACAGACATTGCAAAAATTAGCCAAAATGGTTTGCCTGACTCGTGGGCCCGATGGCTCCGAAATCATCACGGTAGAACATTCATGGCACGTTCCAGCCGACAAGGTCAAAGCCATTGACACCAATGGTGCAGGCGACATGTTTGCAGGCGCATTCTTGTATGCCATAGCTCGCGGTTATTCACCAGAAAAAGCTGCCAACCTAGGCAATCATGCAGCCGCGGCCGTGGTCAGCCAACATGGCAACCGATTAACTCTAGGACAACTGAGCACCATCAAAGCGTACGCGCTGCCACCGCTCAAATAATCAAAAAGTTTCTGCCTGCGACAGTGGCAACGCAGCGGCATCTTTGGCCGCCAGCACGGGGGCAGCAAATCCCTCGGGCAAAGGCCACTCAATGCCCAACGCAGGGTCATTCCAAAGCAAACTGCGCTCATGCACTGGATACCAATAATCGGTGGTCTTGTACAAAAATTCAGCCGTCTTGCTGAGCACCAAGAAGCCATGCGCAAAGCCTGGGGGCACCCAGAGTTGAGTCGCGTTTTCTGCACTCAAATGACAGCCTGCCCATTGACCAAAGGTGGCTGAGTTTTTTCTCATGTCCACCGCAATGTCAAAAACTTCACCCGTCACCACGCGCACCAACTTACCTTGCGCGTGCTGAATTTGATAATGCAATCCGCGCAACACACCCTGCGAAGAAAGGCTGTGGTTGTCTTGAACAAATTCGACCTTCAGGCCAGTTGCAGACTCAAAATCGCGCGCATTGAAACTCTCATAAAAAAAGCCTCTCGCATCACCAAAAACTTTGGGCTGAACAATCAATACCTCTGGCAGATTGGTGGGCGTAATGGTGTAGGGCATCAACGAGACTTCAGTAAATTCAGCAAATATTGACCATAGCTGTTCTTGGCCAAGGGCGTGGACAGTTTTTCTAACTGTGCTGCATCAATCCACTTTTGGGCAAATGCAATTTCTTCAGGACAAGCCACCATCAGGCCTTGCCTCTTTTGCAGCGTGGCAATAAATCCTGAGGCCTCGAGCAAACTGTCATGCGTTCCGGTGTCGAGCCATGCATATCCCCTGCCCATTATTTCTACATTCAACTGGTTCTGCTCTAAGTAACAGCGGTTCAGGTCGGTGATCTCTAGTTCACCGCGGGCAGAGGGCTTAATGTGGGCGGCAATATCGCACACTTGTTGATCGTAAAAATACAAACCTGTGACCGCATAATTGCTCTTGGGTTGTGGCGGCTTTTCTTCAATGCTCAATGCACGCTGCTGATCGTCAAAGGCCACGACACCATAGCGCTCGGGGTCGTACACGTGATAGGCAAACACGCTGGCACCGGAGGTTTGTGCATCAGCCCTTTGCATGAGCTTTACCAAATCGTGGCCATAAAAAATGTTATCCCCCAGGACCAATGCACTGGGGTGCTTGCCCACAAATTCTTTGCCAATGATGAAGGCTTGCGCCAAGCCATCGGGGCTGGGTTGCACCGCATACTGAATGTTCATTCCCCATTGACGGCCATCACCCAACAACTCTGAAAAACGCGGTGTGTCTTGCGGTGTACTGATCAGCAATACATCTTTGATGCCCGCCAACATGAGCGTGGTCAAGGGGTAATAGACCATGGGCTTGTCATACACTGGCATCAGTTGCTTAGAGACAGCTTGTGTCACGGGGTACAAGCGAGTCCCTGACCCGCCCGCCAAAATAATGCCTTTGCGTGTATTCATCATGCGATTTTGCCACAACTGACCGTCAGATCAAGCCATATGCACTTATGCTTGGTACCTATGTCGTTTAAAGATCTAGGCCTTTCGCCCGAGTTGCTCAAAGCACTCAAACCCAAAACTTACCCTAGCCCCACCGAGGTTCAACGGGAACTGATTCCCGCTGCCCTCAAAGGCCAAGATGCTTGGGTGACAGCGCCCACGGGTTCAGGCAAAACTCTGGCCTACGCTCTTCCCTTAATTGAGCATTGGGCGAATTCAATCTCAAAGATTGAACTACCCGGACTTTCGAAGTCAGGCTATCTCAGAACGACCAAAACCACCCAAGCTGTGGTCTTGGTACCCACCCGTGAATTGGCAGTTCAGGTCAGCCAACTGTTCATGAGCTTGGCCGCGCAGTGGGGCCATCTGTGCAAAATCACTGTTGTCTTTGGCGGTGTTTCGATCAACCCCCAAATGATGGGCCTGAGAGGCGGAACAGATATTTTGATTGCCACACCAGGCCGCTTAATTGATTTGCTAGAACACAACGCCCTGAAACTCTCAGGGGTGCAAACATTGGTTTTGGATGAAGCCGATAAATTGCTAGAACTTGGCTTTCAAGAAGAGCTCCGATACATCTTGAACCTGCTGCCAGCCAAGCGGCAAAACTTATTTTTGTCGGCCACCAGGCCCCAAAGCATGGTGGCTTTGGCCCAGACCCTGCTGCACCACCCCCTTGAAATTCACATCGAAGGCGAAGCCCCTCAACCTGCCGAAATTTTGCAGCGAGCCATATATACCGATGTCGCCAAACGCACACAACTTCTGAAACACTTACTCAAAGAAGAACATTTAAAACAAGTCTTGGTTTTTGTCGCTACTCAGCACAGCAGTGAGATGGTGGCCGCCAAATTGCGTGTTGCTGGCATTGCTGCAGAGCCGTTTCATGGTCAACTGAGTCAAGGTAAAAGACAGCAAGTGTTGGCAGACTTCAAAGCTCATCGTGTCAAAGTGGTCCTCGCCACAGATCTGGCTTCTCGCGGCCTAGACATCGAAAAACTACCCGCCGTCATTAATTTCGACTTACCCAGGTCGGCTGTTGATTACACCCATCGCATAGGCCGCACCGGCCGCGCTGGCGAGGCAGGCTTGGCCATCAGTTTTGTGACGCCTGAATCCTTGAGCCATTGGGCATTGATCGAAAAACGCCATGCGGTGAAACTCGAAAGAGAAAACATGGAAGGTTTTGAAGCCAGCGCACCGGTTCCAGACATTGAAACTGGCAATGGCGGCATCAAGGGCAAGCGGCCTAGCAAAAAAGACAAATTACGTCAGTTGGCTGCAGCTGAGAAGCAATTAGCCCCGTGATTGACTCGACTTAAAAAGGTGCCGCCGATCCGAAGCGACGGTCTCGTTTTGAGAACCACTCCAGGGCCTCACTGAACTGCTTGGCACTGAAGTCTGGCCACAAGGTGTCAATGAAAAAAAGCTCGGCGTATGCGGCTTGCCAAAGCATGAAATTGCTGACGCGGGACTCGCCGCCCGTTCGAATCAGCAGGTCCATCTCTGGTGCACCTTCTGTGCTGAGAAATGGCGCGAGTTCGGCTTCTGTGAGCTGGTCGATGCTAACGCCAGAATTTGCGCGCTGCCAAGATTGGGCAGCTTGAACAAAATCCCACCGGCCACCGTAGTTGGCGGCCACCCTGAGAGTGATCTTGGTGTTGTGTTGTGTTTGTTCCTCGGCGCGCAAGATCAAGTCTTGCAATTCAGGACTGAACTTGGACTTGTCCCCGACGACTTTCAGGCAAACGCCATTGTTTTCCATTTCGTCCACTTCTTTTTGCAGGTAGCTGGCAAAAAGGCTCATCAACACGGAAACTTCTTCTGGCGGACGCCTCCAATTTTCGGTACTGAAAGCGAACAAAGTGAGGTGCGCAATGTCACATCTGATACATGATTCCACAACCGCCCTGACACGCTTTGCACCCGAAGCATGCCCTAATGCGGCAGGTAAGAGGCGATTTTTAGCCCACCGGCGATTGCCATCCATGATGATGCCGACGTGCTTTGGAGGGGGAATAGATGACAAATGAATTCACGTATAAAAATACAAAGTGATTCTATAACCGCATCACTCATTAAAAAGGCCGCAGTAAGCGGCCTTGAGATAAATTTTATTTAACTATTTAAGCAATTAAAAATTTTGTACGGTCTTGACCATCGATCCATTTAGGCGCTTTGCCACGGCCAGTCCAAGTTTGACCCGTACCTGGGTCACGGTATTTAGGGGCAACTTTACCACCTGTTGATTTTTCAGAGGATTTAGAAGTGCCTCGGCCAGATGGGAATATATCTTGAACAGTTAATCCAAATTCAGCCACCAATTCACGGGCTTTTCGAACACCCTCAGAGAGCTCTTGCTGACGAGCTGATGCAATAGCTTGCTCCAGTGCTTCACGTTGCTTCAATAATTCTTTGTAAGAGTTAGTCATAGTGTTCCTATTAAGATAATAAACTTGTCTAAATAACAAGATTCCGAAGAATATCAGGATTCTAATTCAAATAAATCCGATTAATTATTTATAAAACCTATAAATTCAATAATTAATTGATAAATTTGGCATTTACCTTGTCTATTCGACGGCCCTCAAGAGATAAAACCACAAAATACCAATCTCCACTTTGAACAATATCACCGACTTCAGGCAAATAACCCAATTCCGACACAATAAATCCGCCTAGAGTATTAAATAATCCCCTTTCTTCTCCATTCAATTGCTTAATATCAAGCCTGGATTTAAGCTCATTGATCGGCATTAAGCCATCTAGGTCCCAAGTGCCATCTGCTTGTGAAGAGGCCCATGCATCTTCAACCGTTAATGGGCGCAACTCGCCGGTAATGGCCTCCAGTAAATCTCTGGGAGTTAATAGGCCCTGAACCACACCATACTCATCCACCACAAAGACCATTCGGCCGGATTTATCGCGAAGTTGCTCCAAAAGGGTCATGCCACTCAAGGTTTCTGGCACAAATGTGGCGGGAAGGGCATAGGTTTCAACGGGTGCGTCGTCAGCATTTGACAGAGATACCAAGCGCGCAAGGCTAACCACCCCAATCACATCGTCCAAATTGCCGCGGCAAACGGGGTACCAAGAATGCCCATCAACACCCTCATTCAAGCCTGCCTGGGTTAAACACTCAGAACGCGTCATAGCGCCTTCAAACCACTGTATGTCAAGGCGTGGCACCATCAAGGAAGTCAGGGGCCGATCGTCTAAATGGAACACATTTCTCACCATTTGATGTTCATGTTCTTCGATCAGTCCAGCGTCCACGCCCTCTTCCAAGCTGGCTGTGATTTCCTCCTCAGTCACGGCACGATTACCGCGCGTATCAATGCGCAGCAGTTTCAAAACAGCATGGGTTGTGATGGAGAGCAAACCGACAAAAGGCCTTGCCGCACTGGCAAGCCATGCCATCGGCCTAGACACAAGCCTTGCCACGGGCTCTGGATAGAGCTGACCGATTCTTTTAGGGACAAGTTCCCCAAAAATAATGGTGGTGAAGGTAATGACAGCCACAACCAGTGAGGTGGCAACAAAGCTTGCAGCGGAGTCCGAGAGGCCCCAACTGATGAGCCAAACTGCAACATCACCACTGAATGCGGCCTCTCCCACAATGCCATTCATCACACCGATCGAGGTAATGCCCACTTGCAGCGTTGACAAGAACTGCGTGGGGTTCTCAAGCAATTTAAGGGCAGCGGCTGCACCTTTGTCACCCGCTTCCTCCATGGCCGCAAGCCTTGCCTTGCGGCTAGAGGCCAAAGCCAATTCGGACATGGCAAATACGCCATTCACCAAAGTTAAAAACACAATCAGTAAGAAATCCATCCCCCCATTGTGCCAAGGCCTGAAGACGAATGAAATACCCGCCTAGCGAAGAGCCCAAATAAGGCAAAAAACATCCACAATTGGGTTTTGTTGAGATTTTGGAAGTCAATGTCTGTTTATTGGGTCGGCGATCTGCAAGGCTGTGACGAGCCACTGGGTCAATTGTTAGACCAAGTAGGTTTTTCAACCAGCCGCGACCGTTTGTATGTGCTGGGCGATTTGGTCAATCGGGGGCCCTCCTCCTTGGCAGTCCTTCGGCGCTTGTCCAAAATGGGAAGCAGTGTTGAATGCGTTTTAGGCAACCACGATCTGCATCTACTGGCCCTTGCAGCAGGCGCACGACAACCCAGCCGAACCGACACGCTTCAAGATGTCTTGGAAGCCACCGACAGACAGGCATTGCTCGATTGGCTTCAAAACCAAGCCATCGCACTTTACAAAGAAGATGTGCTGATGGTTCATGCGGGCGTGCTGCCGCAGTGGTCACTCAGCACCACTTTAGAGTTGGCACATGAAATTGAAGGCGTTTTGCGCGGGCCCGATGCTGCCGAATTTTTCATGAACATGTACGGCAATGAACCCGCCCAATGGCACCACAGCTTGCAGGGTTTGGACAGGCTGCGATGCGCCCTCAATGCCTTTACCCGATTGCGCTTTTGCTCTGCCACTGGCCATATGGACTTTAAGGTCAAGGAAAACAGCGCCAAAGCACCCGAAGGCTACATGCCATGGTTTGAAGTTCCCCATCGCCACACCATTGGCACAAGGATCGCATTTGGACATTGGTCCACCCTCGGCGCCGTTAATCAAAAAGACATATGGGCCCTGGACACAGGGTGTGTTTGGGGCGGATGTCTCACGGCCATGCAACGCGATCAGATTGACCAGACTCCCCGCAAAATCGAAATCAAATGTCCGCCCTACCAAACACCTTTTTAAATCTGAGACATCCAACATGGTTTGCTCTTTGACATGAAAAACGCCTTGGGCTTTGACCCTCGCGAAATTCCTTGGTCGCTCCAACATCAAGATTGGCCGGCACTGCCGCCCTCGTCATTGAACGCTGAACGTCTGAAGTGGGCTTTTAAAAATCCACCAGATTGGACCCCTGAGCTGAAACGTGAGCCTTTAATTGGCCAGCGCGCGCCTCAAGCAGCGGCCGTCTTGATGCCCATTGTGATGAGGGGCGAGAATGGCCAAGACCCCCATCTCTTGCTGACGCAAAGAACCCAACACCTGTCTTCACATCCGGGACAAATTGCATTCCCAGGTGGCAAGGTAGACCCAGAGGACGCGACAGTAGAGCACGCTGCACTTCGCGAAGCCCAAGAGGAAGTGGGGCTTGAATCTGAATTTGTAGAGATTTTGGGTCAGCTGCCAAGTTACGTCACTGGCACCTCATTTCACATCACACCTGTGGTGGCCTTGGTCTCACCGCACCACACCATTACAACCAATGTCAATGAGGTTGAATTTGCATTTGAGGTGCCCTTGTCCTTTCTCATGAATCCTCAAAACCACCGCCTGCATGAATGGGACAGAGATGGCATTGTGAGACGTTGGTACTCCATGCCTTATCCAGCGACATCACCCAACAAGGACCCCCTTCAAGCAGACCATTTCATCTGGGGCGCCACCGCAGGGATGATTCGAAACTTTTATCGTTTTTTATTGGCCGCGAATTCTTTATGATGCGGGTATGAGCTTTTTCTCTATTTTTTTGGCACTGGTCATTGAACAAGCACGGCCTTTGGGCTCGTCGCATTTTTTGCATCAGTGGTTAAGGCGTTGGGCCGACTGGGTCGCATCCCATGTGGACGGCGGCACCCGGTCACAAGCCTGGCTCGCTTGGGGCTTGCTCATTGGCGCACCAGCATGTCTTGCCGTACTCATTCATTGGTGTTTGGCTTTTTTCTTGGGCTGGTTCTTTGCAGTGATTTGGAATGTGGGCTTGCTTTATGTCACCCTTGGATTCAGGCAATTCAGCCATCACTTCACTGGCATTCGCGATGCACTGAACGATGGCGATGAGCCATTGGCTCGGCAGTTATTGGCCAATTGGCAGCAAATAGAGATCAATGACCTGCCCCGTAACGAAATTGTTCGCCATGTCATTGAACACTCTGTTTTGTCTGCGCATCGACACGTTTTCGGTGTCTTCTTCAGTTACGCATTGCTTTCCATCGTTGGCCTCGGACCGGTGGGCGCTGTGGTCTACAGAATTGCTGAGTTTGCAAAACGTTATTGGTCGCAAGCACCGTCTGTGTCAGCAGCAACTGGAACGATACCCACTCAACAAGACAACGCAAACTGGCACAGCGATTCTTTGAGAAGGGTCGCCACCGAATCTTGGCACGCTATTGATTGGCTCCCTGCCAGAGCAACGGCCATGGGCTTCGCCATCATGGGCAGTTTCGAAGATGCGATGGACGGCTGGCGACACCATGCCGAAAAGTTTCCAGATGACAACGATGGCGTTATCTTGGCCGCTACAGCAGGTGCTATCAATGTTCAATTGGGGGGTGCGGCACTTCAGCCCGATTTACCAGGCAGCAGCAGTACCCCTGGCAGACCACCAGAATTGGCGCACTTTGCCCAAGTCGTGGGCCTCGTATGGCGAACAGTGGTCATGTGGCTTGTGTTGGTTGCTCTGCTTTCCTTGGCCAATCTTCTGGGCTAAGCGCCATTTCAAGCTTCTGGCCAATGGATGGCCTATGACCAGCGTTGCTGTCCTAGCTCCTCAAACAGCTGCGCATAAATTCTGTGCCGCCTTGGACTCACTTCTGTGGCTAGCAAATCAATAGACTCCACTTTTTGCAGAGCAGACAAAACTCCACAGCCAGGCTCGTGCAAATGGGTGCAGTTGTAAAACTTGCAATTGGGCACTTGTTGCTTCAAATCGGGCATACAAGCAGCCAATTGATTTTGTGGAATGTGCTGAAGGCCAAACTCCTGAAAACCCGGCGAATCGATGATGGCGGTACCCGGCACTGCCAACTCTGATAGGTCGGGTCGGTTGCCAACCCAATAGAGCGACGTGCTTGTGGTGGTGTGTTTGCCCGAGTTCAAAGCCTGAGAGATCTCGCCTGTCAAAGCGCGAGCATTGGGAACCAGTGCATTGACCAAGGTACTTTTGCCGGCACCAGAAGGGCCCAGAATCAAGGTCGTCTTCCCCTCCATTTGAGACCTTAGCTCACTCAAGGAAGTATTGGCGTTTTGTGGGCTTTTTAATTCGAGGGGCAACACCGTATAGCCCATGTAACGATAAGCAGCCAGCCGATGCCACGCTTGCTGAAAAGCCTCACCCAGATCACTCTTGTTCAACACAATGAGAGGCTTGATATGCTCCGCCTCAGCAGCGATCAGTGCGCGAGACAATTGCGTTTCTGAAAACTCAGGTTCTGCCGCCAACAAGATCAGCAACTGATCTAAATTGGCTGCAAATGATTTGGTGCGAACTTCATCTCGCCTGTAAAAAAGATTTTTTCTGGCCAGCACACTTTCAATCGTGCCTTCGTCGGCAGCGGCTTGCCACCTCACACGATCGCCCACCACGGACTGACTCTTCTTACCCCGTGGATGGCAAATGATGCGCGATCCATCATCCAACTCAACCACACAATGTCTGCCATGCGTAGCCACCACCAAACCTGTGTTCATGGCCTCTTGCGAGGAGGCTACCAAGGCCTGTGCAGCCTTGGTCTTGGTGTGTGTACGCTGATTAAGCTTGCGCATGCTGCATGCGTGCTAAGCGCAAACTGGCAGGAGGATGCGAATAGTAAAACTTCACATACAAAGGATCGGGCGTGAGGGTTGACGCATTGTCTTGGTACAACTTCAACAAGGCAGTACCAAGGTCTGCCACAGGCGTTTGCGACACAGCATAGGCGTCCGCTTCGTACTCTTGGACCCTTGAGCGCCAAGAGGAAATGGGCGCTAACAGAAAGGTGAACACTGGTACAACCAACATGAACAACAACAGTGCAACAGCCTCGTTGCCACTGGTCAAACTTGGGGTGACGCCCAAGCCTGTGTAAAACCAAATTTGCTGTGAGGCAAAGCCCAACAAGGCCAGACCCAGCAAACTCATTGCAAAACTGCTGAGCATCATTTTGAAGATATGTCGATGTTTGAAATGTCCCAACTCATGCGCCAGCACCGCCTCCATTTCGGAAGGCGTGAGTTGCTTCAGCAATGTGTCAAAAAATACCACCCGCTTGGTAGCGCCAAAGCCTGTGAAAAACGCATTGGAGTGTGCCGATCTTTTGCTGCCATCCATCACAAAGAAACCCTTGGCCTTAAACCCAGCACGCTGCATCAGCCCATTGACTCGCTCCTTCAATGCTTCATCCTCTAGCGGTGTGAATTGATTGAACAGGGGCATGATCACATTGGGGGCAATGGCCATCAAAAACAATTGCCAAAACACCAAGGTGCACCAAGTCCAAAACCACCAGTAAGCGCCGCCCACATTCATGAGCCACAACACCAACGCAATAAGAGGAACGCCCAGGACCAAGCCCAAAGCCAGGCCCTTGGCGGCGTCACTTAACCACAATTTCCAAGTCATTTTGTTGAAACCAAACTTTTGTTCCAACACAAAAGTTTGATAAAGCGACAAAGGCAAATCTATCAGGCCGCCCACCAAGGCAAACGACAACACCAGCACCACCTGTTGCCATAGGCCTGGCGCCATGAGTTCCAGAATGAAATTATTCAGAGCACTCAAGCCACCCATCAGCGTCCAAGCAATGAGAACAGCGGCATCGACACCTATGTCAATTTGCGAGACTTTGGCTTTGGCCAAGGTGTAATCTGCCGCTTTCTGATGATCAGTCAATGAAATTTGGCTTGCAAAAGCGGCCGGTACCTCACCTCGATGTTGTGCAACATGCCGCACTTGTCTGGCATTCAGCCAAAGCTTCAATAAGACGTTGGTCAGCAAAGCGCCCACCAAAAAATAAGTCAGAGTCAAAGTCGCATTCATAGCCCGAAGTGTAGATCAGCCAACATCAGCGACAATCTGAAGCTTTGGAAAAAGCCCCTTTTTGACATGACAGCACCTTCTTCAAACATCCCCGCCAATCAGCCCCAAGCCGAAGCGACCCTGGCCAAGTCAGACGAGAACTTGGTTTGGATCGATTGCGAAATGACGGGACTTGACCCTGAAAATGAGCGCCTGCTTGAAATTGCGGTCGTTGTGACAGGCCCGCATCTGACACCCCGAATAGAAGGTCCTGTGTGCGTTATTCACCAGAGCGACGAGCTGCTCGACAAGATGGATGCCTGGAACAAAGGAACTCATGGCAGGAGCGGCTTGATTGACAAAGTCAAAGCTTCTGCCACCTCAGAGCAGGATGCAGAAGAAGCTATTTTGACCTTCATCAAGAAGTATGTGTCCAAAAATGCTTCACCACTTTGCGGCAACACCATCAGCCAAGACCGCCGATTTTTAGTCAAGTTCATGCCCAAATTAGAGGCCTACCTTCACTATCGAAATTTAGACGTCAGCACTCTGAAGGAACTTTCCAAGCGTTGGAAACCCGAGGTTTTCAACAGCTTCAAGAAGCAACAAAAGCACACAGCCCTAGCGGATGTTCACGAATCCATCGAAGAATTGGCCCACTACAGAGAGCATTTCATTCGACTTTGACCCTTGTTTGAATTGATTTCAGGGAAAACCCGCGCAACTTAAAAAACTGTGCAATAATCGGTGGCTGTATTGTAAAGAGGCCTTGTGCCGCAATACTTGTGCATCACCCTTCACGCCTTTGACTCACTGATAAGAGTCACTCGACTGGAAAAGATGGGCCCGACATCATGTCAAACCCACTCTCTTCAAACAGCACCGAGCTCCGTTTGATGGTTGATGTTTTTTAACCATGAACGGCGCCACCGCAAATCTTGCGGACGTCCGTGCGAGAAAAAATATGACTGACGCTTTTGAAGTGCAGGCCGACTTGTCACCTGCGCAATCCTCTACGAACGAAACTTTCGTGACCGAAACATTGGCGCTTGATGCAGCCGATGTCAATGACAACGAAGCCATCGATGCCGAGATCACGCCCGAGCAGCCCAATGGTTTTGTGCTGTTGGGCTTGGCACCAGAATTGGTACAAGCTGTGGCCGACCTTGGCTACACACAACCCACACCCGTTCAGCTCAAAGCCATTCCCTTGGCCTTGCCCAAAGAAACTTTGGGTGAAGCGCATCGCTACATCGACCTGATGGTTTCAAGCCAAACTGGCAGCGGCAAAACAGCTGCTTTCTTGCTGCCGGTATTGCACACCTTGTTACAAGAAATGGCCGCTGAAGAAGAGGCCGAGCGCGCTGCATTTGCACAAGCCTGCTCAGACGCTGCCGCCAATGGCGAGCCAGCACCCAAGCGCCCCAAGCGCAAAGACCCCACTAACTCACGCAACTTTAAAGCGCCCACACCTGGCGCCCTGATTGTTTGCCCTACTCGTGAATTGGCCCAACAAGTGGCGCACGATGCCATCGATTTGGTCAAGCATTGCCGCGGCTTGCGCGTGGCCAACATTGTGGGCGGTATGCCTTACCAGTTGCAAATTGCCAAGCTGCAAAATGCCAACTTGGTGGTAGCCACACCGGGCCGTTTGCTCGACTTGCAACGCTCCATGCAAATCAAACTCGACAAGGTCAAATTCTTAGTGGTTGACGAAGCCGACCGCATGTTGGACCTGGGCTTCTCTGACGACCTGGCCGATATCAACCAACTCACCAGCCAACGCCAGCAAACCATGATGTTCAGCGCCACTTTTGCGCCGCGCATTCAGCAGTTGGCCATGCGCGTCATGCACGACGGCGGTTCATCGGTTCAAAAAATCCAAATCGATTCACCCCAAGAAAAGCACAGCAACATCAAACAAGTTTTGTTCTGGGCAGACAACGCACAACACAAACGCAAGTTGCTTGACCATTGGTTGCGTGATGCCTCCATCAACCAAGCCATTGTGTTTGCCAGCACCCAAATCGAGTGCGACGGTTTAGCCGCAGACTTGCAACAAGATGGTTTTGATGCCGTTGCTTTGCACGGCGCTTTGAGCCAAGGCTTGCGCAATCGCCGCCTGATGGCTTTGCGCAACGGCCAAGTTCAAATCTTGGTCGCCACCGATGTAGCAGCCCGCGGCATTGACGTGCCCACCATCACGCACGTGTTCAACTTTGGTTTGCCCATGAAGGCCGAAGACTACACCCACCGCATTGGCCGAACAGGTCGTGCAGGTCGCGATGGCTTGGCCATCACCTTTGCTGAAATTCGCGATCGTCGCAAAATTTTGGACATTGAGGCCTACAGCCGTCAACCGTTCAAAGCTGAAGTCATTCCCGGCATGGAGCCCAAACAGAACTTCCCCGAAAGCCGTCCAGGCGGCCGAGGCGGCAATGACCGCAGCGACCGTGGTGGCCGTGGTCGCCCATTTGGTGGCGGCGGTGGCGGCGGATTTGGCGGCAATCGCGGTGGTGATCGTTTTGAATCTCGTGGCGCACCCCGCTTTGAAGGCAATCGTGGCGGTGATCGCTTCGAAGGCCGTGGCGATCGTTTTGAAAACCGTGGTGCACCGGCTCCTCGCTTTGAAGGACGCCCTGAAGGTCGCGGCGATTTCCGTCCAGAAGCTCGCCCAGAAGGCCGTTTTGAGCCACGGGGTGATTTCCGCGGCGAACAACGCAGTTTCGCACCTCGCGGTGGTGAAGCCCGCTTTGAGCCACGTGGCGATCAGCGCCCCGACAATCGCGGCGGCGACCGCTTCGACTCACGCGACAGCCGTGCCCCACGCGCACCAAGCCGTGACAATGCTCGCGGCGGTGCCAGCGATCGTCCTGCACGCGGCCCTAAAGTCATGGGTGCTGGCAACTTCAAGCCACACAATGCCGGTGGTCATGCAGCACCCAAGCGCACTGGCGCTAAAGTATTGAAAATCACACGCGGTTAATTCTCGTAACCCACGCCCCTGCCAAAACAGGGGCGTAAAAAAACCGCCTTAGCGCAAGCCTTGGCGGTTTTTTTAATGAGGGCCCCAGAAGGGCCACTGGACTCAGATTACGCTGCAACTGCTGCTGCTTTAACAGCGCGTTGTGGCAACTTTTCTTTGATACGCGCAGACTTGCCGCTGCGATCACGCAAATAGTACAACTTGGCGCGGCGAACATCGCCACGGCGTTTGACTTCAATGTTGGCAATCAGGGGGCTGTATGTTTGGAACGTACGCTCCACGCCTTCACCACTTGAAATTTTGCGAACAGTGAAACCACTGTTCAAGCCGCGATTGCGCTTGGCAATCACAACACCTTCATAAGCCTGAACACGCTTGCGTGTACCTTCAACCACATTGACGCTAACGATCACGGTGTCACCAGGCATGAAGTCAGGAATGGTTTTACCCAAACGGGCAATTTCTTCCATCTCGAGAGTTTGAATCAAATTCATTGTGAGCTCTTTCGTCTATCGATCTTGCACAACGCTACGCTAAAGGCAGTTTCTATGCTGATTGCACTTGGCCAGAAAAGCCAAATTCAAGCGCAACAACTGCGGCGGGCAGAGGATCGAAAAGCCTTTGATTATATCTTTCTTTTTGAGCCATTTGAAGCCCTCCTCACCCGAGGGCAAGCAAGTTAATTCGATTTGGATTCAACCAAGCCAGAGGCACTCAAACTAAATAAAAAGTTTTCATCTTGGGCGCTCAATTTACCAGCCAGCCTAGCACCCACAATCAAATCGGGTCTGTATTTTAGGGTTAGCACCAAACTTTGTTGGCGGCGCCACTTGGTAATTTCAGCGTGATGCCCCGACATCAACACAGGCGGAACCGTGATGTCCTTCCACACTTCGGGGCGCGTGAAATGTCCACAATCCAACAAGCCATCCAGCGCGGGGTTAAAGCTGTCCATTTGATGACTGCCCTCGTCATTGAGCACGCCAGGCTGTAAGCGCGCGACAGCATCCAAGAGAGCGATGGCTGCAATCTCGCCGCCCGACAACACAAAGTCACCCAAACTGACTTGAACATCGACATGCGCATCAATGAAGCGCTGATCCAATCCTTCATACCGGCCGCAAATTAAGATGGCCCCATCACTTTGGGACCACTCTTCAACGCCGGCATGGTTCAGTGGCTGGCCAATGGGCGAAAACAAGACCACGGGCACAGGTTTTTCATAAGGGTTCTTGAGCGCCCTGTCATGGCGAATGGCCTGCAAACATTTTTCAAGCGGCTCAGCCAACAAGACCATGCCTGGGCCGCCGCCAAAAGGGCGATCGTCCACACGGCGGTAAGTGCCATCGGCGTAATCACGGAGTTGCCAAAGTTTCAGTTCGACGGCGCCTGTTTCAAAGGCACGGCGGTTGATGCCTGCGCTTAAAAAAGGTGCGAAAAGTTCAGGAAAAAGGGTGATAACGTCAAAGCGCATGACTTGCCCTTGCCTGCTCAATAGTCCAACTGCCAATCAACGGTGATCAAGCGTCCGGGCAGATCCACGTTGTCTACAAAGGCCGCAACAAAAGGGATCATGCGCTCTACAACAGGCTTGCCCTCTTCGTCCGAAGCCAAAGCCAAAACCAAAACTGTTTGAGGACCTGTGGACATCAGGTCTTTCACTTGACCCAGCGCCACACCTTCTCTGTTGACCACATCCAGCCCAAGCAAGTCGACCCAATAGTATTCATCGGTGCCCGCCGTAGGAAAACTAGATCGCGGCACAAAAATGCGAGCACCTTTAAGCGCTTCGGCTTGGTTTCTATCGGCCACATCCAATGAGCTCGCCACCACCGTGTCGGCATGTTCCTTGGCTTCTTGAATCTTCAGCAGTACGGGTTGGGCGGCGCTTGCAGAATTGACTGCAACTGCCTTTTGGCTGGGTGACTTGTTGCCGCCTACATTTCGGTTGGAGGGCAACAAATACCATCGCTTGGATGAAAAAAGCGCCTCGGGCGAGGCGCTGTGGGGCAAGACTTTGAACCAGCCTTTAATGCCCCAAGCATCTGCAATGCGCCCCACTTCGATGGCGTCTGCCGGCATTTCGGCAGACTCTAAATGGGGTAGCACTACAAAGCCTTTGGCGTTGCCAAAAACCGATTAAGCGGCTTTGGCGGCAGCTTGTTTGACCAAACGCTGAACGGTAGGAGACACTTGAGCGCCAACGCCGGTCCAGTAAGTCAAACGATCTTGCACAACGCGCAGGCCTTCTTCTGTATCCTTGGCGATTGGATTGTAAAAACCAATGCGCTCAATGAAGCGGCCATCGCGGCGAACACGTTTGTCGGCC
>Ga0214919_10002519_pt1 | contig 28688 bp, 29 predicted proteins | sample LL1503_MetaG_FD_177994 | JGI IMG/M metagenome (GOLD analysis project Ga0214919, IMG submission 177994) | Freshwater microbial communities from Lake Lanier, Atlanta, Georgia, United States - LL-1503 | ecosystem: Environmental > Aquatic > Freshwater > Lake | place: USA: Georgia | collected... | reverse complement strand
CCAATTAACCCTAATACTGCAACTAATGCAAAGGGAAGTAAGTACCAGGTTGGAAGTAATGTGGTTAGCGCGCCAATTGGATCACTAGCAACTAGTCCACTTAGCTCCTCACTAGAGCCAGCAAGGAGTGCGCCATAAATTACTAAAATTATCGGAACAACCGATGCACCAAATACAGTCCAACCAATTACTGCTTTGCCAGAGACTTTTCTTGGTAAATACCTAGAGTAATCAGCTGCGCAATTTACCCAGCCAAGACCTAAGCCGGTAACACCAAATATTAAAGCTCCAATAAATCCTTGCGCGCTTCCACTAGGAATTGAGTTAACGGAAGACCAATTAATTTGATCAACGGTTAGCGCAATGTAACCTACAGTTAGTATCAATGTAGCAATTGTTAAATAAACCTGTAATTTCATAATTACTTTAAAACCAAGCACGCCACCAAATATGGTTAAGCCACCGGCAAGTAAAAATCCTAGAACTCTAGATAAATTAGGATCAAGATTTCCTACCCTAGTCAAAACACTCTCTGTAGCGAGTGTGGCAAGAGATACTAAAACAGTCTCCCAGCCAACAAATATTAAATAGGAAAGAAAGCCTGGAACAATATTTCCTTTAACACCAAAGGCAGCTCTAGATAAGGTCATAGTTGGTGCGTTTGCGCGCTTACCAGCAAGGGATGAAATTCCGACCAAGAAGAAACTACTTACTGTTCCAATTACAGCGGCAAAAGTTGCCTGCCAAAATGAGATGCCAAAGCCTAAGAAAAATGATCCATAGGAAAGAGCTAGAAATGAAACATTTGCTGCTGCCCATGGCCAAAATAATGATCGGGCTGAGCCTTTACGCTCTGACTCATTAATAAAGTTAATTCCATTTAACTCAATATTGGTAGAAAATTTTGACATATCAAATATATTAACTAAATTTTATTAACGCGGGCGCTTACGTCGCTCATGTGGACGCGGACGAGATTTCTTCTTTTTACCGCCGCCTCTAGATCTTGAACCTCGATAACCACCAGATCTGCCATCACCTTCACTCTTAGCACCTTGAACGCTAACAATTGGTATTCCAGATGGCTCAGCCGCCCCAGTTACCTTTATTAAATTAGCATCAAGTGGTCTAACTGTTGATTCATTTAATCTCACGCCAGCTCTAGCTGCTAAGCCGTGCACACCTTTTCGTTGTTTGTGAGTAGCAAGTGTTACAACTGTGCCAACTGCGCCAGCTCTTGCAGTTCTACCAGCTCTGTGTAAATAATCCTTATGGTTTTCGGGTGCATCAACATGAACAACCAAGGAAACATCATCAACATGTATACCACGGGCAGCAACATCAGTGGCCACTAATGCATTTGTATGACCTGCTTTAAAGGCTTCTAAAACTCTAGATCGCTGTGCTTGAGTTTTGCCGCCATGTAGTGCGCCCACTGCAACGCCTGCTTCATTCATCTTTTTGGTTAATTTATCTGCGCCATGTTTGGTTCTAACAAAGAAAATACTCTTTCCTTTTCTAGCAGCAATCTGTGATGTAATTAAATCTTTGTGTGCTTGCTCCATAATTAGAACGTGGTGGGTCATATTGCCAGCAGTTGATTTCTCATTTGCCAAAGAATGGGTTACTGGGTTTTTTAAATACTTTTTAACAAGTGAGTCCACATCCTTATCTAATGTGGCACTAAATAGCATACGCTGTCCGTCAGGCTTAGTTTGGTCAAGAATTTTTTTCACATCTGGTAAAAATCCCATATCGGCCATTTGGTCTGCTTCATCTAAAACTGTTATCAAAATATCATCTAATCGAATATGTTTCTTTTGAATTAAATCAATTAACCGCCCGGGGGTGGCAACCACAATTGGTACACCTCTTTTAAGAGCTTGAATCTGTTTTGAGTAAGAAAGACCGCCAGCAACAACTTGTGAGTTTAAATTAACTGTTCGTGACAGTGGCGCGATTACATCGCTAATCTGCATTGCTAGTTCTCTAGTTGGTGATAAAACTAAAGCAAGTGGCTTCATTGGCGCAGCTGTCCTTCCAGCCAAACGGGTCATAAGGGCTAGACCGAAAGCTAAGGTTTTACCAGAACCGGTTTGACCTCTACCTAAAATATCTTTACCAGCGATTGCATCAGGCAATGTGGCTTTCTGAATTGGAAATGGTTTTTCAATACCCGCAGTGTGAAGTGCTTTGATCAGCGCAGGATTAACACCTAAATCTTTAAATGACATAAATCAACCAATCGAGAGAATTTGCGTGTCTCGATTTTGATTGGAGATTAAGACTCGCAATACAAGCACATTTGTGTTTGTATGATAATTATTAAATTAATAATACCTTATATAATTCAGTAAATTTACCACTATTGGCTTATTTTTCATTTAAGCCTAATCTGGCAAGAAGCTTCCATATCTTCTAGAATCATAAAGTAATCCATCTATTTTGTCGTTCCCTATATAGCTTTGAACATTTCCGACAAAAATATCAGCCCCGTGATCTATATATCTACGGTTAAAAACACAATTGATGACCGCTCGGGCATTATGAAGTTCTGCAAACTCATTATCAGTAATTTTCCAAGTACTATCTTCCAGATTATCTGGAGTGCGACTATTTGCAAACTTTTCAGCAATCTGTTTCTGGCTGGAATTCAGGAGATTGACCGAAAAAAATTGATTACTTTCAATTAAATTTCCAATTAATGATTCCTTTTTTAATACGAAGAGTATTTCTGGAAATTCATCACTTATATTTACGCAGACTAAGGAAGAAATCGTACATCCATAAATATTATTATTGTCAATACAAGAAACTATAGAAACAGGAGTAGAGACTAGGCTCATTGAATCTCTAAAAGACATAAATCATTATAACACTTCGATTTGATCTGTATAATGTCATTATGATAATTGGAATCGGAATAGACTTGGTAGAGATTAAAGATTTTCAGAAAAATCTATACGCTAATAAAAAAATATTGCATCGTATTTTTACTACTGAGGAATGTAAATTAAATTGTATTTCGCTTGCTGGAGTGTTTGCCGCCAAAGAATCGTTAATCAAAGCAATAGGCACTATTAACAATTTTAACTGGAAAGATGCGCAAGTGTGTCATGATGTTTACGGTAAGCCGCTCTTTGTATTAAACAATGATTTAGATAAAGAACTAAAAAAATATAATATATTATTAAGCATAACTCACACCAAGTCATATGCACAAGCGATTACAATACTACAATTGGGTTCTAAATGAATATTGATGAAAGTATTCACAAATTGTTTATAGATGCAAGTTGTGATGACAATCTAATACATACTAATGGTGAGTATGCGCAAATTTTGGGAGCAAAAGATAAAATTGTTCATGGTATTCATCAATTAATTATTGTATTTAATTTCTTAAAAATAGAAGAGCAAGAAATAATAAACTATAGGGTGCATTTTCTAAAACCTATTTCGGTTAATGAAGAATTTGAGATTGAAATTAATCGCAGAAATTCACTTATTAATGTCAATATATATAATGAAAGAAATAATTTCACAACAATAATGATTAGTGTTATTGATCCTACAAATCCCGATAAAATTTCGAAATCTAGCAAATTATTAACTCTGTCAAATTATAAAAATACGGTTGGATTGGAAAGTTTTGATCGGTTTAATTTAAATATTATTTCTAAAGTTTATCCAGATTTATTAAAGTATATCTCTAGCCAGTTTTTACTAAATTTATTAACCATATCATATTACTATGGTGTGAATTTAAAAATAAATAATTTTATGCTTGTATCATTAAATATTAAATCCACTGAAGATTTTAATCCAAATAAATTAATTAAAATAAAGTCAATTGATAATGCTGAGTTGCATTATTTACACGATGGAAAAATGGTATTTGAGTCCATTGGAAAAAGAATCAGCTTTAGCGAATCTCGAGTCTCAACATTTAGAAATGATATTAATTTAGGTAGATACAGTAACCAGAAAGCACTAGTTCTTGGAGGTACTGGATCGCTAGGTAGAGCATTAATTAAATTGTTAATCCGCGATCAATCTGAGATCCATATGACTTATAATAATATAGCAAGATTAAAACATGAGGATTTTACCAAATATAATAAAATAACTTTCTGGAAATATACGGTTAATGAAGATTTATTGCCTGATATTAATGGTATTACTCATATATATTATTTGATTACTCCGAAAATTTTTTCAACAAATAAACCTGATTTTTTAGAAATAATTTACCAAGAATTTTTAGATATTTATATTACAAATGTGCTAAAAGTATACGCTAAATACTCCAATAGTGATTTGGTGGCGGTTTTCACTCCTTCGACTACCGCCATAGAGGAAAAGACTTTTAATTTAAAAGAGTATATCAAAGCAAAAATTGAAATGGAAAAAATCTTCGCTACAATAAATTTTGATTCTGGTAAAAAAATATTTCATTTTCCTCGCCTACCGGCTTTTGATAGTTTTCAAACAATCAACATACCTGCGCATATGAAAAAAGACCCACTAGAAATTGTGCATAAATTTATAATACCTCCGGCTTAATATTCTTTTCATAATATTTTTTAATTTCATCAAAAGAATTAAGTTTTGCGGCTTCAGTATCATTTAATTTACATTTCCATAATTCTTCTAGCGCAATGATAAGTAAAAAGTGCCGCATACTATCCCAATTAGGCAATTTACCATACGCCGCTATTTCGATTTCGTTTATATCTTCTTGTAAAATGTCTGCCATAATTATTTTAATTTCATATATCATTTACTATACCCCTTATAAATAATTTTTTATTTAAATCTTTTTTGTAATTCTTTAATATTAGCTCATACTTTGTTATATCAATATCACTACTTACCATGGTAAAGCCATTGTCATTATAATATCTGTTAGCGTACATGTTTTTGTCAGATCTACGAAACTCTCCTTTAATCATAGAATATTTTTGCATATTTGTATATCTAACTATCTCATCCATTATTTCGTATTCGAGCCTACGGCTGAAAGCTCTGCAGCTTAAGTTTATATTTAATATATTCACATAATTATCCTTCAACTCTAATATAGCCACACCAACTAAACCTAAGTCAATATATTTGTCTTGCAGTCGAATAGATATAACGACAAAAGATTCGTCTTTAATTAATTTACAAATTTCATCAGGAGAAAATCTAGCCTGAGTCAGGTTAAATTGATTAGTTTTTATACTTAACTGCGAAATACGTTCCGAATCTTGTGATTCATCAAACTTAATGATTAATTTCATTTCTAAAGATTCTAAATATTCATTTTCACTATTGTAAAAAATCTTATCCTTGTTTCGAATATCTTCAACCAAATAACTATTAGTTCTATGACGATCTTCATAAGTAATTTGTCCTTTAACAAATTGGGGAAATAAGGAGGTTAACTCTCTAATATATGTGTCATAATTAGAATTGACAATCAGGGTCGTAATATTTGGTAGAGCATTTTTTACCTCTTCGATTTCCGTAATGCTGTCATCTACAAACACAAAACTGTCAATACTAAGATTCAGTTCTTCTGAAATTTTCTTAATGTTTTTGGATTTAGCTTCCCAATTTGCAAAAATTTTAACAATTTGTTTATGAGTAATTATTCCATTGTTTTCTAAAAATTTATCAATATTTATTCGTTCATTTTTTGTCACTAAACATACAAGTATTCCACTATCACTAAAAATTTTTATTATGCTAAGTATTTCATTGAAGTACACAAGTTCGGATAACTCTTGCTCGCCGATTAATCCTTTCCAAAGTGTTCCATCGCAATCAAGAATCAACACTTTTTTCTGGGCACTAACTAAAGTAATTACAAGATTACTAATTTTGTTGCAAAGTTTTTTTAAATATATAAGTGGATATTTATTTAAGTCGTTGGTAATTCTTGGAAAGTAAGGTAGTGATTCTGCTGCCATAGCATCGATAGAATCAACGAAATTTATGCTTGGATAAGTTTTAACAACCCAATGGTTCAGTTCAAGCATCATTTTATCAATTAAAGTTATTGATTCAAATTTGCTTGTTATATTTTTAGAATTAAAAAGTAAGAATATTATGGGCTTAAACTCTGGAAGAATTTTCATAATTCTAGTAATGTCAATTTTGGTCCTATTGATAACAATATCAATTAGATTATCGGAATCATAGAAAAAATTAGAAGATATTTGCATATCGGCTAAAGGCTCGTAATTAACAATAATTAAATCGATACCACTTAGTTCGCTTATTCTTACGTGTAAATTATTTATTTCAAAAACTTTAGTGACTGCTGTTACTCCTCTTTCCCTCAAATCATAATCTAGTAATTCATTTAATGGATTGATAAACTGATTAGTTGCTAAACAGTATTTATAAACTTTTTGGACTCCTTCTAAACTTATTCTATTTTTCTTAATAATTTCTCTGAGAGTTACATTCTCAATCATTTTGATTTTTCCGATTTCCAATAACTCTTGCTGGATTACCAACTATGATTGAGTATTCTGGGTAGCTGCCGGATAAGACACTGCCGGCGGCCACAACAGAACCTTCACCGATATGGGTACCAGATAAAATAATTGAAAAAGCCCCAATTAATACATCATTTTCAATCACTACAGAATAATTCTTTTCTTGATACTTTAATTTTTTTTGCGTGTGCCCTTGACTCCTAATTGGAATTTCCATTGAAGAGAAATTATGGTTCGCGGACCTTATGTAAGTATACCTAGCAAGGCTTACATCGTTTCCAATAAATACTGGATCGCTCATTCCAATTTCTATGGAAGCGAAGTCGCCAAGTGTAAAATTTAGTCCTAATTCAAGTTTGTTTTTCCCTACTATATTGGCTTGATGGCCAAAATATATTATTGTTGAATTTCGCAGAATTAAGCGCCAAAACCTTGTACGTAGATAATTGCTGCATCTACTTTTAGGAAAAAATCCAACTATTAATTTTATAAATGACATATCTGCCTATTGTTCAGTGTTAACTCAGCAATCATATTCATAACCAAAATATACCTAAATATTTTTTATAAGATTTTGGGTAATTGTAAAAAAATCCTAAACGTTTTTGAATTAAAACATAGCTGATCAAATTTACTTTATTTAATACTGTTAAAGTTTCAAATGAGGCAGATGACCGACCGGATTTATCAGCCTGTACTGAACTTACATAAACGTCATCACAAATAACCAACCCTTTTTTGGAAATTTGTTTAATTGAATTAAATATATCGATTGTTACAACTGGATAACTGTGGTCGCCATCTAGCCAAACTAAGTCATATTTTTTTCGGGTTTGTGTTATCAATATGGAATTATTTTCTATAAATTGAACATTTTGTAGATCTATAAAATTTGATTGCCTTTCTTTTATTATTTGCTTATTCTTAACAGCGTATTTATATTTTTTATCTTTTTCAATATCTGAAAGCGGTAAATCATAAGTTTCTATGGCAGCTAATGGAAATAAATGACTTAGGATACGCGTAGTTTCACCATTAAAAGTTCCAATTTCTAAAATTGTTTCGATTTTATAACTGCTTTCAGAAATAGCTGAAAATAGTATGAGGTGCTCACTCCACATTCCATTAGTTTCCGAATATGTTTTACCATATAATTTATATAGAGTAGTATTCAATTTCATTAACCCTAAGGATCTATCCAGGCCTAGGCTGATATATTGTGATTCTTGCTCTTTACTAGCTTTAATATTATATTTAAGCAGAAATTTATTCCCAAAGTCTCTGTGGGACAGGAATCCAAATATTCTAAATACAAACTGATTTAATAGCATGTTTAAATATAGCATTAAATTTGTATGGAATAAATGGTAATATGAACCATGTTTTTTCCTTTAATGAAAACTGATGGTCTAACAGGTTTTTTGGACCTTTTATATGAAGGTCCAAATAATTGGGAAAATAGAATTAAAAAGCGGGTTGCTATTTATATTATATGGAGTGATGGTAAGGTTTGGAATACAAAGAAACTAACTGAATTGAATCATGGGGCTTACTTTCGAGTCTCGACAGGTGAACTTGATCAAGAAATTATGCGTAATAATTTAGCTATCGTTTATCCTACTTTTGAAATGCTTGAGACACGGCTTTCAGCATTACCTTCTAAAAAAATTTGGTTCGCTGAGATACCTGCTTGGCGCAATACTGCAGGTTTCTATAATGAATACGCTCAAGTAAGTTATCAGGCAGATATTGAACCATTGCCTCAAAAAGCAAGTTTGCTTACTTTCCATCCGTTTATACAATTTGGCGATGTGATTAATAATTTATTAGTATTAAATGTTACTAAATCACCTGAGATTAAAAAAGATTCAATTAAGTTCTTCAATAGCTACGATAAATCTTATGTAGGTGAAGTTGAGATTCAAACAAACACATTGACAACAATCCCACTTGATAAATACGGTTTTAAACCTACCGATCTTCCGATTTTTTACTCAGCAAATATTGCTGGGATTCCTTTTGGGCTTGGAATTGCTAAATCTGGGAAAATGTTAAGTCTTGAACATACTCATCCGCCTGCTAGCTTAGTTTTGTTTGGAGATCGAAGAGGCGTGCAGGGTAAGATAAAAAAGGAATGGATAGATAGGTTAGTTTCACAATGACCGACATAGTTCATTCGTTAAGTGGTGTTAAACGTAAATTAAAATTTGGTATTTTTATACCTAGAAAAATAACACTAAGACCAAAAAATTCAAAAGCTGTTATTAGTGATTTATTCCCTATAAGAAACGATGAGGATTGGAAAACCGAATTTGAATTGCTAAATGTCCCTGGATTAATAAGGGGTAACAATAATACTATTATAGACCATTCGGTAACTTTATATTTCTTTAATGATAATGGTAATTTGTTGGGGAATAAACATATTTTTATGAATAGTACGGGTAGGCAAACTATAAAATTAAGTGAATTTTTGAAAAATGATCTATCAAAAGCAAAAACTTTTGCACTGTTTCATGATTATGACAATAATATTTTACTTGGTGGAGGTAGTTTTCTTGCAGAGCGTGGTTATACTGGATATGAATATAAAAATAGTGGTGTTAAGGGCTATGTTCATGGCAATCTAGATGCTGTTGCACTATCAGGTACCCGGGTTCAACCATTGGGAAATAAAAGTTTTATTGCTAGAACATATACAGTCCAGCACCAACTTATTGGCCCAGCAAAATATGAGTTTATATTTACAAATCCAACCTCAAATGAAGTAGTAATCAAACCATTGCTTTTTGGCATTGGAAATAAATGGGTAGTACAAAAATATTTTAGGATACCGTCATTAGGTGCAAGGTTATATTTTGTTGACCTAAGCAAAGAAGATACATATAAAGTAAAATTTAAAAGTCACTTGTACTTAGGGCGGCCAGTAGTTTTTAGGACATGTAATGAGAGTATGGACGTATTCCATGGTTAAGAAATTTATACTTTTCGTAGGTTATTAAGTAAGATATCTGTCCAGAAATACGTTAAAAATTTTAAACAAATAGAAACTATGAATGTTATACTTCAGTATTCTTTCTAGCTAATTTGAAAAATAGTCTATGATTAGGAGGTATAAATGGAATTAATTACAGCTACAAATAGTAATTTTGATAAACTTCGTGATGAATTGATTGAGAATTCTTTTGCTAGCCCGAACTATTGTTCACAACATATGAATTATTACAAAAGCGTCTATGGTGGCACAATCATTATGGATTTTTCATCAATTATTACCGATGATACGGGTTATCCACTAATTGGATTTCTCGCCTATAAATTTGAAATCAACAATAATCTAATTATAAATTATTTCGGACAACCAGGCATTTTTGTATGGTCTGAAAAGATAGCTGTGCCCTCAGTTAATCTCTCGATTAAATTATTAGCTGATGCATTACTAAAAAATGGTTTATTAAAAGAAATAAAAAATACAAATTTTGAACTTAATTTATCACTAAATTTTAATAATACAATTGCTCCATTTTTGCTTCAAATTTTTCTGAAAGAGTCTAATTCTCATACTTTGAATTTCGAGCAAGTCATAGATTTGTCGCTAGATGAACAAATTTTAATAAATAACTTTTCAAAAAGTGCGAAATCTGAATTAAAAAAATCATCTAAGTCAACACATGAAACTATATTTTACAATAGATTTTCAGATCCAGTTGAAATAAAAAAATCCGTTGAAAAGATGAGAGAATTACATTTTGCTTCTGCTGGAAGAGTCACAAGGTCTGAAAAAAGTTGGCAAATTCAAGAACAACAAATTTCGATGGGATCAATTCTATTGGTGCATGGGATTTATAACTCTATTATTACTCATTCATCGTTTTTTTTATTATCCCACGCTAAAGCTTTTTACGGAGTTAGTGCAAATTTGATTAAAGATAAAAACTCAACATCACATTTTTTTATTATTGAATCACTTTTTTATTTAAAATCAATTGGGATTAAAAAGTTATACATGGGAAAACAATTTGAACACTTGAATGGTTCTAAGGATCTAAAAATTGATAACATAGCCATGTTTAAATCTTTTTTTGGTGGAACATTAATTCCTACCGTAACTTTGATTAAATCCTAGGGGTAAAGATGTCTATTTGGTATAAGCAACCACGTAAATTCATATTTCCAAGAGTAATTGACTATAAAGATATTGAGGATTATCTTTTAAAAAATTTTGAAGGCGGTTATCCTGTTTTAGTGTCTTCCGGTAGGTCAGCAATCAGATTATTATTAAGTACATTTTGGGATAAAAAGGAAATCAAAATTTTCAAATATGCCAGTCAATGTGTCGTAAATGCATGCTTAGTTAATAATATATTCCCATCTACTCCAATTGCTAATTATGGTGACATTGTTTACCATCAATGGGGCTACCCAATTACACAACAAGCCAAAAATATTTTTATTGAAGATGCTTGTGATACTTTTTATAAGATTGGCTCTAAAGTTAGGAGATTAGATTCAAGATTTGAAATTTGGTCCTTAAGTAAGATACTTGGCACACAATATGGTGGAGTAATTTGGTGCAAACATAAAAGTGAGGCTGAAATTATTCAGCAAATTCGTGATGCAACAGCATTTTCGGCTATTAAACGGCTTCTTTTTACTTTTAGATTAACTAGTACTTTAATGTACAGGTTATGGGAAAAATTGGAATTAAATCATCCAAGATTAAGTAAAATACAATTAAGTTCTCTTTATAGTTATGTTATTAAATGGGATGCAATTTTTAATAACAGGCAAATATTCTTGAATAATAATATAGAACTAGTTAAAAAGCTTGGGTACGGTGAATCAATCCTAAATGAGAAACTTTTAATTTTAAACCAAATTATACCAACCGTAATTATATTAAAAAATAATAAATTGAGCTACAACTTTAAAACTATTAAAGCGCATATGATAAATAAGTTAGAACACCCTCAGTGTATTGAAATATATCCATACTTAACAAGTAGTATTATAAAAATAGATATAAAGTGAGATATGATTAAGACCACAGTAACTAATTTAAATATTATAAAATTAAAACAACATCTAGAATTTGCATTTGAATCGTTTGGTATTAAATCACGCATATTGCAAGATATTGCTCTAATGAAATATTTTTCTGTGCCAACTAATAAAATATGGACAATAAACGTTTTAGTAGGTCATGAAAAAGCTGCATTTGCAAATTTAATTGAACAAGAAATGTATATCGATAGTAAAATACTTAAAGTAAATTACTTAACACTGGTATATGTATATCCAAAACACCGAGGTAAAAAACTAGTAAGCTACATCATCGATGAAGTTGAACGTGTATCTTTGGAGCATAATCATTCTGCGTCATTTGTAATCGCGAGAAAAGCAGTGAAAGATCTTTATTACAAGTTTGGATATCATGGATTTAGTATTTTCCCTGAAATTAAATTGAATACTAAGAGCATGGTGATTGAGGACAAAAAAAATAATATAAGTAAATTAGAAGAAATTGCATCTACATATGAAGCTACTTACTCAAAAATTACCGGATCATTAGTAAGAAATGGACAGTATTGGGAATCAATAAATTCTTATGCTAAGCAAGGGATTATAAATATTAGTGCCTTAAGACTTAATAAACAGTTTGCCTATATGATAATTAAAGATTCTGTTTTAATTGAAGCCGCAGGTGATCTCAATATTATGACTAACCTAGTAAATAAACTAGCAATTAAAAATTTTAAGATATTAAAATCTCATCCCTTGGGGAATTATATAATTAGTAACGGTGGGAATTATTATCTACGCCCAGAAATCAAAGAAGGCCACCTGTTAAGGCCATTTAATAATAGTGAAAATATTTTTGATAAATATATAATTAAACCAAATGAGATTTCTACAATTAGCAGTAAAAAAATGGTGATGAATATAAATTTACTTAATGAATGGTAAAGTGATCTTATGAACAATAATTATGATGCTATTTACCTTTCTGCTCGAAAGTACGAAAAATTTTTAATTGAAAGAGGTATATCAAAATTATTTTCAGAATTAATTGCAGATAGAAAATCATTCAGAGCACCGAATTCTTTTCTATTTTACTCCCAAAATATGAAAAATAGTATCATTAATGATATTGACAGTCATATTAGTGATACAAAAATAAATTATTTTAAATTTTTTAAAGAATACATATCTACTGTGATTCTTTTTTTTATGATGATTATTTATTTTTTTGATTTTACTAACAAAAAAATACTAGTTGATAATAAAATTATTATCTTTTTCTCTCTTACTAATTCACAGATGTCTTTTGATCAACCATATAAATTTAATGATTTTATTCATGATAATAGATTTATGAACGTTTTTAAAGAAAGTAAAATTATAGTTGAGACGAAAAGTAATTTTTTCGATAAAAATTTTAGAGGCATAACCTATACTTTCGATGCAAATTTATATCTTTTTAAAAAACTACCAGACCGAAAAATGAAGCTTAAAGTTTTAGGTGATACGATCAATAGAATAGGTAAATTATTTTTGCCGAAAAATTATTTTTACTTTTTTGCATTAACCGAATATATTGTTTATGATCCAATTTGGTCAGTTGTAAGTAAAATTCTTATAAAACCAAAAATCATCACTACACAAAGCCAATTTGAAAAGTTACCTTTAATTTTTTACCACAGTGAATGCTGTAAAATTGATACTATAGCAATTTGGTACTCTGCTAATAATCTCCCGGTAAGGCTGCATGGCTCTGATCATGCTTATGATGAAAGCAGAAACATACTTGCTCATATTAATACGCACTTTGTCTGGAGTATGAGTAGTAAGAAATACTTAATCAAACTCAACCCTGAGAAAAATGTTTTAGTTGTTGGATCAATTATGTTTTATACTGCCGAAAAGAAAATCCCACTTACGAGAAATGTTTACACTATTACAATATTTGATGTTAATGCATATAGTAACTTTAAAACACCAATAATTTATACAGATGAAGTTATGTCTGATTTTATAGGAGATTTATTTGACGTTTTCGAGCACCATATTAAGTCTAAAAATTTTACGCTAAGAATTAAGCATAAGAGAAATAAGTTAAAGATAGACTCAAATAAAGGATATATCTATGGCACAAATTATGAAAAAATTTTAGCTGAATTAGAAACGAAGAGTTATTTGCATGTTTTAGATACTGATTCAAATTTATACAATACGGTAGCTGAAAGTGATCTTATAGTTGGCATCCCTTTTACGTCCCCTTGTTTTATTGCGAAAGAAACAAAAGTTCCAAGCATTTTTTATGTACCAAGTAGCGGGCTTATTTGGGATTTCCCTGATGAGATTGATGGGATACCTGTAATTAAAAATATCTCTAACTTAAAGAAGTATCTCTCACGCTAATATGAATAGGACTAATAAAGATTTAAATAATGATAAGAGTAGATTGTTAATAATCGGTAGTTCTGGTTTTTTAGGAAGTAATTTATATAGTTCATTCAAGAATAATTTTGATACATACGGTACTTATTTTAATAATAATACTTCTGGTTTACCTTTGCTAAACTGTGATGCAAATTCTAATCAAAATTTGGATGATTTAATTGCTAATCTTAAGCCAAGTTTAATCATTAACTGTGCGGGGTTAGTTAATGTCGAGCATTGTGAGATACGTCCTGAGGCAGCATGGTTAATAAACACAAGCCTTGCTGCAAATCTTGCTTTAAAATGTATAGAAAAAAATATAAAGTTTATCCAAATAAGCACTGATCATTTTATATCTCAAAGTAATTTGCCAATTTCAGAAAACGATATAGTTGCTCCCTTAAATCAATATAGTTTTACAAAATTAGCAGCTGAGGATTCTATAAAATTAATTAATCCACATGCATTAATCGTGAGAACAAATTTTATTGGACTCAGTAAATTATCAAATAGATCCCTCCTATCTTGGGCATATACTGAACTAAAAAACGATCATGCAATTTATGGGTTTGATGATGTGTTTTTTACACCTGTATCTATTCCTGTTTTAGCTCTAGCTTTAAAAGCTTTAGTACAAAAAAATGCTAGTGGAATATATAATATTTCAAGTCACACAAAAATAAGTAAGTATGAACTATTGGTCAAGGCGTGTAATATTTGGAATTTTGACTATCATAAAATACAAAAAAGTAGTATTTCCGAATCGATTCTAAGAGCACAAAGACCGCATGATTTGTCGCTAAATAACACTAAACTAACAATGCTCGTAGGAAATGTGATACCAGGCCTTGAGGAAATGATAAATATCGCATCTGCAGTGTAGTATTATTGAAATATAAAGGGGAGTGATGAATTTTTTATCTGGAAAGTCAGTTTTAGTTACTGGTGGTACGGGATCTTTTGGTAAAGCATTTATTTCTAGGCTTATTGATGACGATGAAATCAGCGAAATAATTATTTTTAGTAGAGATGAACTTAAGCAATATGAGCTTCATGAACAATTAAGGTCGAATAAATTAAAATACGTTTTAGGAGATGTAAGGGATTACAGTAGACTAAGGCAAGCAACGAAAAATATTGATGTAATTGTTCATGCCGCGGCAATGAAGCAAATTCCAGCTTCAGAAGATAACCCAATGGAAGTTATTAAAACTAATATTATTGGTGCAGAAAATATTGTAAATTCAGCAATTGAAAATGGTGTCAGTAATGTAATCGCTTTAAGCACCGATAAAGCAGCTAATCCCGCTAATTTATATGGAGCAACAAAATTATGTTCTGATAAATTAATGATTGCTGGAAATATTCTAGATAGCGGTAGTAAAACTAAATTTTCAGTTGTAAGGTATGGCAATGTTTTAGGATCTCGCGGAAGTGTAATACCTTTTTTTATTAAAAAATCTAGTGAAGGATACATACCTATAACTGATATTAGAATGACTAGATTTTGGTTAAGCCTCTCAGAGGGCGTTCAATTTGTTTTAGATAGTTTAGTTAGAATGAAAGGTGGTGAGATTTTTGTCCCAAAAATTCCAAGTTTTAAGGTGGTGGATTTAGCACGTGTTATCGCACCTAATATTCCAATAAAAGTTATCGGAATTAGGCCTGGCGAAAAATTGCATGAAATTATGATAACTGAGGATGATTCAATATATACTTATGAATTTGAAAATTATTATGCAATTATGTCTCCGGAGCTTATTAATAAAGGCTTTCTTGGAGATAAATCTAAGAAAGTTCCTGATGGATTTAAATTTAGTAGTGATAATAACGCTCTATGGCATACTGATGAAAGTTTTATTAATACATTGAAACTTAATGGGATAATTTCTTGATTCCTTATGGAAAACATAGTGTTAGCTGGCTTGATGCATTTCGTGTAGGCATGCAGGTTAAAAATCACTCCCTAACACAAGGTCCAAAAATAGCAGAGTTTGAAAATCTAGTGGCAAAATTTGTAGGCGTAAAGTACGCAGTCGCTGTTTCTAGCGCTACTGCTGGATTACATATTTCTGTGCTTGCATTGAAATTACCACCTGCCTCTCAAATTGTTACATCTCCAATATCATTTGTAGCATCATCAAATTGTATTTTGTACTCTGGGCATACCCCGATTTTTATAGACATTAATCCTGAAAATATTAATTTATCGGCTAAATTTTTAAGTGATGAAGTGACCAAAAACCCAAATATAAGAGCTGTAATTCCTGTGCATTTTGCTGGACTTGCTGATGAAATGGCTGAAATACATGATGTATGTAACAAAAAGGCAATTAAAATTATTGAAGATGCTGCACACGGATTAGGTGGTATGTACCCTACCGGTGAAAAGATTGGAAGTTGTAAATATTCTGATATTACAGTTTTTTCGACGCATCCAGTTAAGTCAATTACGACTGGAGAGGGTGGAATTATAACAACTAACAGTGAAGAAATTTATGCAAATTTATTAAGACTACGGAGTCATGGAATAAATAAACTTAATGATCCTATAAAAAATACATTTGTAGGAACTACTGCAGGTGAAACAAATTTATGGTATTACGAAATGCAAAGCCTTGGATTTCACTATAGGTTGACTGAAATTCAAGCAGCCTTAGGTTGTTCTCAAATTAAAAAATTAAATAAATTTATGAAAAGAAGATATAAACTTTCACTATTATATGACTCTGCTTTTAAAAAACAAAAAATTATTCAACCTGCTCAGAATTGCGATAAGAGACTTAGCGCAAATCATATTTATCCCGTAAGAATCGACTTTGAAAAAATTAATATTAGCAGAAATGATTTAATGAAAGCGCTGAAAGAAAAGGGCATTCTTACACAAGTTCATTATATACCTATCCCGTCTCATCCTTATTACAGTGAACTAGGTTATGATTGTAATAATTTAGTTGAGTCTTTAAAGTACTATCAATCTGCACTAACGCTTCCGTTGTACCCGACTCTCAAAAAAAAGAAACAAAAATTTATTATAAATTCTTTGATAGATATTATAGAACAATACGCTAAATAGGATTGTATGTAGCGTGGATGACTTAGCAATCATTATTGCAACTAGAAATCGGGTTGATAAATTATCAAAATTGTTAGAATCGATAAATTTGTTAGCGGAAAAACCAGGTCAAGTAATTATTGTGTATTCTGGGGATGAAGTCTCGAGTGCAACAGATATATTTAAATACAGCATTAATCTTACAATTAATAAAAGTTTTATAGAAAATCAAATCGAACAAAAATTCATAGGAATTGGCTTGCTTAATAAAAACATTAATTGGGTGCTATTTCTTGATGATGACATAACTGTTCCTATTAATGCGCTAGAAATATTGTCAATAAAATATCTAAAAAACCCTAACTTCGCAGATGTGTATGGGTTTGGATTAAAAATTAGAGGCCTCGAGTATCGGCAGCGTTCTAAAGCAGTATTATTCTTTTTACGCTTTTGCGGCCTGTATTCAAACGTCAGTGGCGCTGTATTAAAAAGCGGGCATGCACAAAACTATCAAAATTCACTAATAGATATCGAAACTAAATGGCTCAATGGGATATCAATCTGGCGCACTGAGGCTCTGCAACATTATAGTTCTAGATTTTCAAAAATAGATTACTCTGCATACGAGGATGTAATTTTTTCTTACAAAATTTCGCAGAATAATCGCTTGATATTTGCCTCTGCTGTAGCTGTTGTGAATCAGAATCGCGAAGTTTATTATCCGCTCTCTTTCATTCAATATAGGGCTGGTACTTATATGAGGTTTATATTTGTTTCAGAAAATAAAGAATTATCAAAAATAAAATTTTTAAATGCACAATTTTTTCGTGGTCTTGATTTTATTATCAACGGTGAATTAAATATTCCTCTACATTTAAAGTTGAGAAAAGTATGTTATATTTGGTGTGATTTATTTTTAGCTATATTGTTAAAAAAAGATGGTATGAAATTATTGCGTAAAAGATACAATTAATTTTTCAGAATTAAACTTAATTTTTCATAATCGATTTCAGTGAAAATTTCATTTGAAATGCTTCTTCTCATTTCTTTTGAAATATTCGTGGAAGCAGTTCTTATATAATTCAATGTATCTGTGTAATTTGTAACTACTGGAATAAATTCTGAGTATTTACCTAGAACATTTAAACCTAGTTCAGTTGATGAATTATAATAAACTGGGACTGCATTTGACATTAAAGCCTCAATGCCAACTGCACTTGAGCGGTAGAAAACAAATTTAGATTTTTTGAGGTCCTCATGAAGTAAGTTGTTTGATAATAAGAAATTGCCTTTTAAATTTAGCCTTTTAATAAATAAAAATACAATAAAATTTCTTTTAAGATTTGGGTGTAGTCTGATTGAAAATAATAGTTTGCGATCCATTTGACACAGATAATTCATTAATTTTAAAAATTTAATTGTTGCGAAAGCTGTCCCCTCCGGTGCAAAAAGAATCTGCTTTTGTGAAATGGTATGGTCCTCAACAAAATTGGAAATTGCCTTGTTAGAACCTAGTATGTGATACTTTGGTATATTTGATATGCTTTTAAACATCCTCTCATACGCTATACCAGTTGTTAAAATTCTTAAATCTCTAGTGTTTACTTTTAAAAAATTTTGTACACCGAAATGATCAGTGACTATTGGGCTATGCTGATAAAGCACAATAGAGATTTTTGGGTTGCTTTTGTAAATTTTCTCTATAATATATTGCTCGTAGCTATGGCCTTCAAAAGTCATTACCAATATTTCAATATTATTTTTCATGCAAAATTCTTTTACTCTTTGACCGACTAAATAATTACTATAAGTAGATCTGCTATAAAAAAATAATGATGATTTAATTAATAAAGTTGACTCTATTGGATTACTTAATAATTTTTTCAATCCATAAAATAGACACTTCATCGATGCAGGAATAGTCAACTTTAGATAATCAATATTCTCCAGAGGTTTCAGAAATTTCGGGATCAAATGTCTTTCTATTGAAATACCTTTTGTCTTTAATGAATTGTTATTTTTATAGTAGCCAAATAAACTATGATTAGTATATAGAATACTAACTTTTTTACTTTTCTTTTGAAGATTCTCCGGCATAAGAGCAAAGAATTGATCACCATCAGTCTTAGTAATGTTTTCTCCGATTGCATGAGATAAAAATAGAATTTCACTTTTGTTAGTTGCATAGTTATATACTCTATATTGGTTAAAAAAAATAAAACTAAAAAATAAATAAATAAAGATTTTCCCGATATTAATGGGAATTGCGATTAACAAATGAATCAATACCGTTATCCTTGAAGATTTTGAATTAATATACTGGTATTTTCTCATTTGTTCGGGTGTTGCTTTGGATATTCTAAAAAAAGGATTCGCAAGGTAATCACTATTTTTTAATTCCGTGAAAATATCAGCAAGTTTATTTGCAACTACTTTGCTAGAAATGCCCATAAAATTATTGAATTAGCTCAAAAATTGTTTTTTGTTTTTTGTCTGTTGTTAATATTTTTAAAACATCTGCCGCTTCTGCTTCGGTGTTTACCGATGGGAAATTTTTATCGATTACCACGCCCATTATCTCTATACCTAGCTCGATAGCCTTCATTTGCTCAATAGATTCATTTACTTCAATTCTCTGTGCTGGTAACTCTATGACTTTATCTAAAGCCTCTTTTGAGATAGCAAAAATTCCACATACCTTTTTTGTAAAACTTAATTGATCTTTTTCTGAGGCTACAGATCCACTTTTACGGAAAATGCTTATTATGGAGTTATCTTCTCTAACTAGGCACTTTACAATGTTTTTATCAGAAAGTTCATCGTAATTAGTTAGGTTAGTTATTAGATTGAAAAATTGTTGTTTTTTGACAGATTTAACCGTACTAATAAGTTTAGTCAGATTTTTCGGTTCAACTAAAATTTCATCTGCTTGAAGCACAATGTAAAAATCCCATTTCAAAGTTTTAGAAACTTCTCCGACACGACTTAAACCGTTTATGTGATTTGATGAAGTCATTAATATTTCAGCGTTAAATGTTTTACATACAGCTGCTATTTCTTCACTATCTGTTGCAATCACAGTTTCAATGTTTGGACTAACTAATTGCGATCTTCGCCAAACATGTTCAATCATAGGCTTGCCAAGAAAAGATTTGATAACCTTATTTGGTAGTCGCTCCGACTCTAACCTAGCAGGGATGATAATTCCGATTTTCAATTTGGTAATACTCCACAATCAACATTTATTGACTGACCGGTAATACCACTTGCATTGTTAGAAGCTAGAAATAAACAAAGTTGAGCAACCTCATTTACAGTTGGTAGCCTGCCAAGTGCAGTTTGACTTACCGCAAAATTAGCAAGAAACTTATTGGTGTCACTATTGGCTGGAGAATACTTTGAACCTAGTGCATCGAGAAGCCCAGGAGTTTCGACAAGCACAGGACAAACTGCATTAACTCTAATGCCTTTAGGGCCAAGCTCTTTACTTAAACTTTGCGTTAAACCTGTAACTCCAAATTTAGTTGCAGAGTATGCGCTGTTATTAGGAGTCCCTCTTTTTGCTGCCAGGCTTGATATATTAACAATGGAGCCGCCCTCTTTAAGTACTGTCTCTGCAGCTTGTGCACCCCAAAAGTAGCCAAAAAGGTTTGTTTCAAATATCTCACTTATAAAATTATTATCGATATCTGGTAGGGAGCGCCACTCTGAGAAGCCAGCATTGTTGATATAACAATCAAGTGTGCCGTTCCAATCTACGGCAGCCTTTACTAATTTAAGGTGATCTTCTCTATTTTTTACATCAATTACTAGTTGTTTGATATTTTTACTTATATCAGTAGGCACATCTTCTCGCACGCTCCGTGACCCACTGATTACTTTATAGCCATTTTTTGCGAAAACTTTTACTAACTCCCAGCCAATTCCTTTAGAACCACCTGTAATTACAACTGTAGGGGACATAATATTTAAATTGTCATGGCAGAAAAGCCGCCATCAACAATAAGTTCTGATCCGGTAACAAAATTTGATGCTGCAGATGCAAGATATATTGCTGCTCCAATAAGTTCGTTGGTCTCACCAAATCTTCCCATTGGTGTATGATTTAAAATTGCTGCTTCCCGCTCTGGGGTAATAAAGTTTTTTCTGTTCCACTCTGTGGGAAAAAACCCAGGACGTATTGCATTTACTCTTACTCCAGATTTGCCCCACTCGCGCCCTAAGTTTTGCGTTAGATTTCTGATTCCAGCCTTTGCAGCTGAGTATGCGTAGGCTTTAGAAAGTGCAGGGTCGGCAGAGGCTGATGAAATATTAATGATAGATCCGTTTTTGTTTTCCAGCATATGCCTACCGAAAACTTGGCACCCTAAATATGTAGCTGTTAGTTGTGAGTCAACTACCTTGTGCCACCCTTCCTCTTTAATCTCTAAAAACGGTTCTGGGCTATTAATACCACCACCATTGACTGCAATCTCGATCTTTGGTGAAAATTTAATTAGTGACTTCATCATTTCACTTAGTTCATCAGGTTTTGTAGCATCAGCATAAATACCCACAGTTTTAACCCCAAACTCATTACTGATTTCTTTTGCCACCGCTTCAGCTTTTTCAATTCTCAAATCGATAATTGCAATATTAGCCCCTGCGCTAGCAAAACCTCTGGCGAGTGCAGAACAGACATGACCCCCACCACCAATTACCGCTGCAGTCTTACCCGCCAATGAAAATAGCTCTGCATGAGATTTAAACTCCGAGTTTGGTTTTTGATTCATTTCCTAAATCCTTGCATTACCCTCTCTGCACTATTTGCCCAAGCATCTAAGACAAATAGGTCAGATGATGCGATTATAAAGGTGTAACCCATCGCCAATGCTGCTTTAACTGACTCTGGGTTAAAATCACTTAATTGAGTTCCACAAGAGATGCCACGCTCCTTACAGGCGTTAATTACCTTGACTTCAGCCTCTTTAACAAGTGGGTGAAATTTCTCACCTGGAACACCCAGTGACCCGGAAAGATCATAAGGACCAATCATAATTCCATCTAAATCTGGGTGAGACACAATTTTTTCAATACTATCAACTGCTGATTTAGACTCAATTTGAGCAATAAACACGGAAGACTGATTCCAGTTTTTAACATAACCATCAAAATTGCTTCCGTAACCTTGTGCTCGATTGACACCAAAACTTCTCTTCCCAACAGGTGGATACTTAACATCATTTATCAAATTCTGTAATTCAACAGGGGTATTAACCATTGGCGCTATTAACCCATTAGCCCCAGATTCAAGAAGGGGTTTGATCCAGTCATTTGAATGTGACACTGGTCTTGGCAGGCATGCGACCTGGTAATACTGACTAGCGGCGATTATCCGTTGTGCTTGCTCTAAGTTTATTGTTCCATGTTCCATATCTATAGCTAAAAAATCAAACTTGTGAGAAGCAAAAATTTCTGCAATAGATGGGTGAGCAAATGAGACCCAAGAACCAAAAATTAACTCTCGGGCCCGTAGGCGCTGCTTTAAGCTGCTAGTTAACATCGTGGCGATGTAGTAAGCCAATTAATTTATTGTTTGAATCAACAATTGGTAGGTCCCAGATTTGCTTGCTATTCATGATTTCTTGCAACTTAGATATCTCATCATCTTCATGGGCAACAGTGGGTTTTGTATTTCCAAAAGACAATGCATCGGCAACTAATAATGCTGGTAAAGGACTTTGTTTTGTTAGTAGCAATCTACGAAGATCACCATCAGTAAGTAAGCCTTTTAGAACTCCAGAGCTATCAACAAAGCATGCTATCCCTAAATGCTTTTGGCTCATTAAATCTAATGCTTTCTTTAGGCTGGCATTCTCTTCTAGAACCGGAATTTCGGTTAATTTTTTCATTTTTTCTTTAGCTTTAATAGACATTATCAACACCATACTTCTCTAATAATTCAAGACGGAAATTATGAATATCGCGAGCTTGACCTAACACATGCCGTAAATGTTCAATATTAAGAACTGTATTTGGGTCAGAAAGAGCATTTGGAGGATCATTATGTATTTCAGCGAATATCGCATCAATTCCAGCTGCTGCCGCAGCTCTAGTTAAAGGTGGAATAAATTCGCGTTCTCCGCCAGAAATTTCACCCATTGAAGTTGGCATTTGTATTGAATGTGTAATGTCATAACAAACTGGATAACCAGTTTGAGCCATGATTGCAAATGATCTCATATCATTTACTAGCATGTTGTAACCAAAAAAAGTTCCACGATCTGCTAACAAGATTTGTGTACCGCCGGCGGCCTCTATCTTTCTAACTGAGTTCTTCATATTCCACGGGCTCATGAATTGACCTTTTTTTAAATGTATTGGTCGGCCAGTTTTTGCAGCAGCCTTTAGTATTGAGGTTTGACGGCATAAATATGCTGGCACTTGAACAAGGTCGCATACTTCTCCAGTTGCTTGCGCCCATGCTGGATCTGAGAAATCCGAAGTAACTGGGATACCAAACTCTTTTCTAACTTCAGATAAAATCTCTAAACCTTGATCGATTCCTACGCCATGAAAACTATCTGGGGATGACCTGCAATCTTTATCAAAACAGGATTTATAAACCCAATCAACGCCCAGTTCGTCACAAATTTTTGCAATTCGATCAGCCATCATTAATGCATGGTCCCTATTTTCAATAGCACATGGGCCGCCAATTAGTACTAATTTACCGTTGCCACCAATTTTCACACGTTTAACGTCGCCGTAGCCAATTTCGATAACTTTAGAAGCCATTTAGTCCCAAATCTCGATTAGTCCATTAATATACCAATTATATATAAAATTGAGTATTTGGTGGTCAGAATCAGTGTTTTACCTAGACAATTTTAGATTTCACTAATGAACTAGTGGATTAATAAGGAGGTTTATCAACTAATGGTTGCCGAATTAAAATTATTGAAGAAAGCTAAGTTATTTTGGGATATTGATGGAACTCTTCTTAGAACAAATGGTGCTGCAGCACTTCCATTTGCCAAGGCTGTTTCTGAATATGCTGGTGTTGAGGTAGTAATAGATAGAAAAAAATTAAGTGGTTTTACAGATTATGAGATTGCAATAAGTCTATTAGGTTCGATAGGAATTACAGCAAACTTGAAAGATATAACCTTAATTCTCCAGAACTACGCAGAAAAATTGCCAGCAGCCCTAAATAGCGGTGTAGTTAAAAAGATTGGCCATATTGAGAAAGTATTAGAGACTTTATTAAGGATTACAAAAATAGAGCTTGCAGTTGGAACTGGGAATTTTTTGCCTGGGGCTAAAATCAAGTTAAATCATGTTGGTTTAATGAATTATTTTAATGATGATAATTTATTTTGTGCATCTGAAAGTTACTGGTCCCGTGATTTAATTATTAATAACGCTAAAAATTCACTTACCTCTGATCAGGTTGGCATAGTGATTGGTGATAGTCCAAAAGATATACTTTCTGCAAAAGCTTGTGGATTAAAAAATATTGCCGTTACTACTGGTGGTCATTCGTATAATGAGTTAGGTGAATACAAGCCTGATTTGATTTTAAGAGAAGAATGGCAAGTTGAAGATCTGATCAATGGAATGAATAGCTTAGTTTAGTATTTATAAACCCATAAGATTTGCCTGCTTATCAAAATCAGGTGCTATTTTTCTAACAGTTTCAAAACTGCCTATAGCTTCAATCTTTCCATTACTCATGAACATTACTTGATCTGCATTTCTTACTGAAGATAGCCTATGCGCAATTAACAAAACAGTTGTCGACCCTTTTAAAGATTTAATTGCTTCTGCAATATCAGCCTCAGTTTCACCATCAAGAGCACTTGTTGCCTCATCAAGCACTAAGAGTTTTGGTTTAGTAAATAGCGCTCTAGCAATACCTAATCTTTGCCTTTGCCCACCACTTAACCTGTGGCCTCGTTCTCCTACTTGGGTTAATAAGCCTTCTGGCAAGCTTTTTATATAATTATCAAGATGAGCAAGTTTTAAAGCATCCCAAATGTAAGTTTCATGCGATGAGTCATAACTAAATCCAAGTGCAACATTCTCCCAAACAGTACCGTTAACTACGACTATATCTTGTGGGACATAGGCTGTGGCACCAGGCCAAGTTTGAAAAGCGAGTAGTGGATCCACGCCTGAAATATAAACATGCCCATCTGTTGGTTTAAGTACTCCAAGAAGTATGTCCACAAGTGTTGTCTTACCAGCCCCCGAACTACCGGTTATTGCTAAATGAGTACCAGGAGTAACATTTAAATTTATTTCATGTAAAACAAATTTTTTGTCTATATCATATGAAAATTCTAAGCTTATTGCTTTAACTGAAGAGTTAAACCCGGTGTAATTAAAATCTGGCATCTTGTTTATAACTTCTTGGTGCTCCCCGCTATTTGCGTCTGTAATAATCTCTAAAGTTCGGTCAACCGTCCCAAGCCCGGATTTGATTGAAAGTAACCCTTGTTGAATTCTAAGTACAGCTGGGGCTATTCGCGTGGCTGCAGCAAGAAAAATAGTTAAGTTTGCAATTGCACGAGTTGCATCATTGAGAAGAAATTGAACTCCTGATACTAGTAGTGCCCCAACTATTAACGTTGTTTCCATAATATATTTATTTAAACTTGGCATAAAATTTCTTTTTGCAGTAACTTCAGCTAAGTTAAATCTAAGATCTCTTATGCTACCGATATAAAAAGATCTTCGATTTCTCACAACTGCTTCTCGATAGGTATTTAATGCTTCAAAAATAGTTTCATTGCTTCTTACACCTAAACCAGCCTCTTCAATCCCTAACTTAAAAGCTTTTAACTTCATAAATTTATTCGTTATTAGCCCTAAAGATAAAAACACAAATAATATTGAAAGTGAAATAGCTGGATTTACAATCATAAGCCCAACAAAAAGTACTATCAATAACGCTATATCTGAAATAACTATTATAGTAACGCCCACAACTCTTGTAGTCATTACATCAATTCCAGTGGTTGATGCAAAAATTAACTCTTGGTGTGTATATTTATTTATCTCAATAATGGATTTAGAAAATAAAGATTTAATCAAATTAGAAGAAATTAGGGCGCCCCTTTTGCTGATAAAAAAAAGTGTTTTTCTGGTTAAAAAAACCGACGAAACTGTTTTTGTTATAAAAATTAACACCGCGAAAGCGCCTAAATACGCTACTTGGCGTTGGAATGTCATTGATTCTAAATTAAAAAACTCTAAAATGGTTGAAACTCTGTCGCTAGTTCCTTTTGATTGAATTCCATACACTGTAACGGCGCCAATAATTCCAAAAATAGCTACACCTAATAAATCTAGTGCTGCAAGAAATACTTGAATAAATGTGACAAGTAAAAGTTTTTGTTGGTCTTTATAAGGGAAAATGTATAGTATCTTTTTTAAATCTTTTATTAGGTTCATTATAATTTAAACCTATAAAATAGACACTGTTTTACTTTGAAATTTAAATTCCACAGATAAAATTCCGGTTTCATCATCTTTCCCTTGTGCTTTTTTCCACACAATTTCAATTCCTTCTGCAACTTCAGAACTAGGCTTGTTAATCCAATCTGATATTTTTTCTTCATTCCCAGTCATTTCTATTTTTGATATTTTAGCGATCGGCGATCCATCTGTTGATGGGTGGTTCTTAGAAATCCACTCAATAAAAAATGGTAACTGTGCATCTTCTAGTGTTGCTAAGACTCCAATTTGTTTCCACTTTAATTCACTGCCATCAGGTTTCTTTCGTTGGCCTTCAATAGATTTCCTGCCAAGCCTAACTTCAATTTGGTTGATTGATTCTGTAGCAATTACCCAAGAAAGCCACCCGCCGCCTGAATCAGCTTTTTTCTTAACTGCTCTGCCAAAGGGTGTCGCTTCTGTTGCTGGATGATCCATGGGGCAAACCACCTCTATGTACTGCCCATTTAAAAGTGGAGCTGTAAAGTTTCTTGTGCCAAACCTCGGATGGATTCCACCGTCAATAAACGCAGTCCTGATTTGTGAGCCAATTCGATTAACTACATCAGAGATTTGGTCATGGGAAGCAACGTAGGAAACATGGTCAAGACGCATAAGAGTATTTTGCCTTACATTTGTGGGTGCTAATTACCATTTTTTTACCTTAGTTCACACATTAGGGCTTCAATTAGTAGCAAGGGGGCCGCATTTTGTGCCAAATTGCTCCTAGTTTTCAAAATAGCTTCAATCTTCTTAAGTGTTCGCGATGGACCCTCAGTAGCAGCAAGTTTACTAATTTCAGATTTTAAGTCTTCATTTATTAGCGAATTGTTTGAACCAGATTGAACGAGTAAAACATCTCGGTATAAAGTTGAAAGATCTAATAATGCTCGATCAAGATAATCTCTCACTATTCGAGTGGAACGAGACTTTTGTTCCTTCTCTAACTCTTTGACAGCCTTAGAACCACCAGTAGCTAATTTTGATCCGCTCCCTCCCCACGCCTCCTTTAATTTAGAAATCTCTAATTCATCTTTTGCTTCAGAGTCAACAAGTGCATCTGCCTTTGCTGCCTCTACTAAATACTGAGCAGCTTTAAAAGCACTTGCTATGTCTTTGATTGTGAATGGTAATTTCATAATATTTTTACGGTTTTCTTTAGCATTTGTATTTGTAGCTAACCGCCTAGCCCGACCGATATGACCACCAGAGGCTTTAGCAACAAATTCAGCGGTTGCTGGATCTATTGAATCTCGTTCAATTAATAATTTTGTAATTGCTTTAGTCGATGGCGTACGCAGAGAAAGATGCCGACACCGTGACCTTATGGTTGGCAGAACATCGGTAAGAGTTGGTGCGCAAAGTAACCAAACAGTTCTAAGCCCAGGCTCTTCAATCACTTTAAGTAATGCATTCGCTGCTGAATCAGTTAATCGATCGGCATCTTCAATTACAACTACACGCCAAGCAGCCACTGATGGCGCCCAAGATGCTCTGCTTATTAATTCTCTTATCTCATCTATTTTTATTGACAAGCCTTCAGTTTTAATCAAGTCAACATCTGCGTGTGAGTTGGTTATTGTGGCCATGCAATCTGCACAATTACTGCACCCACCATTTTTGCAAACTAAAGCGGCAGCGAATGCTATGGCGGCATTTGATCTGCCTGAGCCCGGCGGACCAGTAAATAACCATGCATGGGTCATTCCTTGAGTTTGATCACCCTGATTGTGCGCTGATTTAATCGCTTCCTGTAATACATTCACAACTTCACTTTGATCAATTAGTGAACTGAAAACACTCATTATTATTTCTGATTTCTCTTTAATAGTTTAATAACAGAAACTCTCTCCGTAATTACTTGGTGTATTTGTTCAATACTTAAGGATGCGTCAACAATTAAAAATCTCTCTGGGTCTTGATAGGCAAGATTTAGATACTCCTGTCGCACTCTTTCATGAAATGCTAAGGGTTCACTTTCAAGCCGATCAGTTGATTGCAATCTACCTAAACCGATCTCAGCCGATAAATCCATAATCACAGTAAGGGTTGGGGTTAAGGATTCTGTTGCCCACCGTGAAATTCGTGCGACTTCTGCTGGTAGTAAAACTCTGCCAGCACCTTGATATGCAATTGAGGAATCGAAGTAACGATCAGAGATTACAACCTCACCTCTTTGAAGTGCTGGTCTAATTGTTGAAAATACATGATGAGCTCTA
>Ga0214919_10002517_pt1 | contig 28707 bp, 26 predicted proteins | sample LL1503_MetaG_FD_177994 | JGI IMG/M metagenome (GOLD analysis project Ga0214919, IMG submission 177994) | Freshwater microbial communities from Lake Lanier, Atlanta, Georgia, United States - LL-1503 | ecosystem: Environmental > Aquatic > Freshwater > Lake | place: USA: Georgia | collected... | reverse complement strand
GTAACCAAGCTAGGGTTATGGCTAAAATTATAAAAATAGATTAGGGTTAGGATTAAAATTATAAAAAAATAGATTAGGGTTATGGCTAAAAATAGGTTAAAAAATGCATGTTTAGATGTGTAAAAAATTGAAAACTGTATCAGGCTGTAGAAAAAGCAAGAAGAATGTCTTCAGTTCAACAACACGGTTTCACATGGGAAAATGAGCTTATTCAAAATGTCTTCGGTGCAACGAAGGAGGAGTTGAAGGCCGCAAAACAGCATTATACGAGCAAGATGGATTTGCCCGCTACGTTGAACCGTGTTAACGGTTCAGATCTCTCGATCAAAACTACGGGCGCAAAAAATACAGTTTGCATGGCCGATTGCCTTCGCATCTTTGACGCAGTGTCCCACACCACAGCTGCTGCACCATATCACATGGTCGTCGTCTCTTACGAACAAGAGGGAAATCATAAAAAATTAGTCAGTGTCACCGAGGTCGATCTTACCGACTCCAAGGAAGCGCTCTTCGGTTCGCTCACCCGCGAGCAGATTGTCGCGTTGGACACAGCCATAAAAAGAATTCCACAAAAAAGAAAACCCACAGACCAGGAGCACGCCGACATCTATGCGCTAAGAGACGAACTGCAGAAGCATTCGGGCGCGATACAACTAAACATCAAGTGCAATTCGCAGCAATCGCGACTTCAATGCTCCTTCAATCGCTGGACAACGTTCCTTAGCGAGTTCCCGGATAGGATCGTCGCAGCGAGCGCAACCGGGGAAATTCATGGAAAAAAAATAACGGAAACTATCTTGTCAGGAAGACGACAATTTGGTTCAAAATAAAATTAATTTCAGATTTAGATAGACTTTTAGGACCTACAGTATTGTCCGGAAATGTGTGTGCATTCATCAGTTCAATTACCTTATCAATTTTACAAATTACATCCTTATTTTTTATTGAAATGAAATAATGATATTCTTTATGATGGTGTAACATAGTGTCGGGTGAATAAGGGTAACATTTTCCTGCCAAACCACCGACGCGTTTACATACGATGTCGAAAGGTTCGCCGAATTTAACATAGTCGAAGCCACATTCTTTAACGGGTGGTGGGATTATACGTTCAGTGCCGTCATCTAACCGCCGCCAAATCTGGAATACACACGGCACATCATAGGATTTTCTATTGACTTCAAACGCGTCTTTTGGCAAGTCACCTGTGTAAACGTTATGAAAGCATAGCGGGAATGCTTTTGACATGCTAGGTTTCACGAAAGATCGAGGCAGGATGAAAGCGATAATGTCGGAAAATGTGGCTGCATGTTTGATAAAAGCGCGAGCCAACGAGCTTTGCCGACCAAACGGTGGATTTCCATAACAGATGATTTTTTTGTCATCTTTTACTAGTTCTGCCATTTGTTCTGGTCTCCATGTTAAGAAATCGGCTTGCAAAATATCGTCTCGTTTTGGATCAATATCGATACCAATAGAATTTGATGGATCAATGATTTGCGGTAATAGAAATGAACCGTTCCCCGCAGCAGGTTCTACCCAAAAGTAATCTTGCTGGGCAGTATTAGGACATACATTTTTTATAATCTCGATACAAGAGTGTGCAACTGACGCTTTCGTGTAATATTGATCCTTTTCATTTTTGCGATGTTTTCCAGTGTCTTGAGTCATCTATTCTTATAATTAATATTATACAAATTATAAAATCAATTTTTTACAAATATAATAGATAGATTATACATTCGTATGACGAGTCAAATTTCGAGCACAAGCAAACTTGTTTCCTTCTTTGCAAGAAATCATGCTACCATAACAGAATTCAGCAAACCCAGCCTGATCATTGGGGATCGTCGTGCTAGGATTCGAGAAAAATGGTCGCATGGATTGTTCGAACACCAAGTTCTCACCTAAATCTTGAAACAGTTTATCAGCAATATCAGGTTGATCAGGATTTTGATCAATGACCAATCGCTTGGCCTGTGTCAATAGTTGTGCATTGACGTCGGAGTTTGATAGTGGAGGTGCTGGCCGTTTATTTGGGTTATAATCGTAATCTGTTAACAGCACATTGCTTAATGGGTTTGTCAGATCTGGCTCGTCAAAGACGTTATCAGGTATAGGAATATTATTTTCGGCCATGTAGGAATAGGCAGGACTACTGTTATCAAACCCCTCGAATCTCACCTTTTTTTCACCCTTCTTCTTATCTTTTTCATGATAATAAAATAATATGAAAATGGCGCCAACTGTAATCGCGCTAACAATTAGTAGTCGTATACTTCCTGAGTATACAAAGATTGCAGCCGTTAGTAGTAGGATGAGACGCGTAAGTGCGTTCAATTTTTGCGAATACGTCATTGGATCTATAGGAAACAATTCAAAGTGTTGTAATAATATATTTGGATCTTCGGACCAAAACGGAACTCTTTTTAATACATTATTATTATCTAAAGATTCTATATTTTGTTCTACTGGCTCTTCCATTTTGCTATATCCTATTCTTATATATTTTTTATCATTGTTTAACATATCTTTTAGTAATTTTTATTTTATCCTTTTATACTAGCAGTAATGGATAAACCCTTGTTTACAGAAGCTAATTATAATAGTAATGACGGATTTCTTACTAAAATATGGGGTCCACCCTGTTGGCATTTTATACACACCATGAGTTTTAACTATCCAGTAAAACCTACCCTGGAACAGAAAAAGAAGTATCGGCAATTTATCTTATCTTTAGAAGACGTATTACCCTGTGGTAAATGCCGCGAGAACTTGAAGAAGAATTTTAAGCGTCTCCCGCTCACTATGAAGGATATGGAGAACCGCGATACGTTTTCTAGATATGTGTATAACCTACATGAAGTAGTGAATACTATGTTACATAAACGATCGAATCTTACCTTTGAACAGGTTCGAGAACGCTATGAACATTTTAGATCTCGATGTGCAACAAAAAAAGGACGAAAAAAGAAGAATCACACTAGAAAATCAATGTTTAGTGGAGCGAAGGAAGAGGGCTGCACTGAACCGATTCATCATAAGAAGAAATCAAAATGTATTTTGCGAATTGTTCCGGACGAGACAAAATGCAAAACTTTAGAGATAGATGAACAATGTCTAGTTACACCGACAATATGATTATATGATATAACTCGTAAGAATTATATCATCCTTTTCTCTTTATAATCTATAGTTTCTAGCATGTTAAGTTTTCAAACGATTCTTGAACAATATATAAAACCAAATGGAATATATATTTCGGTTGCTTTAGGATTTATCATATTTACTATAGTTGCCTATTATGGTTATCAGTATTATTATGTTACTAAATCTGACAGTAGCAAATACAGCGACGTAGCAAACGCGAGTCGCCGAGATAAAATTGTCAGTATTTATTTTTTCAATGCTGATTGGTGTCCTCATTGCAAGACAGCTCTCCCTGAATGGACCTCCTTCGTTTCGCAGTATGATAAGAAGGTAATGAATGGTTATGAAATTAAATGTATTAATATAAATTGCACTGAAGAGACGGCTGATGTAGCAACTGCTATCAATAAGTATGGTATAGAGTCGTATCCAACAGTAAAGATGGAGAAGGACGGAAAGGTGATCGACTTTGAATCCAAGATTACAAGCACCGCTTTAGAGAAATTCGCGACTACGATGATTCATTAACCATGTTTTCACTATAAAATTCTCTTACATATTGCTCCCCCATTTCAATAAGCCGAATACGCTCTTCCATAGAAGATGCTGCTTGAATAATATTGCCTACGGATAGAGGCGTGGAACTAATATTATATTCTGTATGTAAAACCTGATCGTTTGGTGATTTTATAATCACTTCAATTCCTTTACGCATGATGACAAAAGCATAGTCAATAAGAGTAGAATCTTCTGTAAAGGTAGGGTCATTTTTGTCATCCTGAACTCTGACCACGCCCATGATCTCACTTGGATCTTTTCCGTCCTCTATGCATTGTTTGATCGCGTAATTGGCTTTCATACCGCCATCACAGTAACAATGGTTGTTGGAATTATCGAATAATGGCGCGAATAGGATTGGAACTGCGCTTGATGCGTAAACAGCATCTAGCAATTTCATAGTAGGATGAGTAGTATGTGAAATATTAAGTAACAAAAAACTGTGAATTTCAGTGACAAATATATGGATGTCTATCTTCGTAATTTGGTAAAATTCTTCCATGGTAACTGTGAGAGGAATATCTTTGGCGAGAAAAAGAGGTGTCAACATTTCATCTATAATTTGCTTTGTAAATATTCCGCGTTGCTGTATGGCTCCAATCATAGAGTAGAGATTGAATTTGTATATATTTTGCCATGGACGTTTAATGAAGTAATCATCAGTAGTCTTCCAATCATATTTTAATGCTAGGATTACTGCGAGGATGGAGCCGACAGAGGTGCCATAAATGCTCTCGATAGCATCAATGTTCCACTTTCCTAGTATTGAACTCTCTTTTAAGGCACCGTAAAACGAGAACCCAGTAATACCTCCACCGGAAATGACCAAATGTTTAATCTCTTTTTTACCTTCATTATCCATTATACAGACATTATGTTTTTTTACTTATATTATTATAATAGTATATTATTATAATAGTATGGCCTGTTTCTTGAATATTAACGAAGAGGAAACACTACAGAAGATTAATATTGACGAACTGTATGCGAAAAAGAAACTTCGCGATACGAAGCAATTAGGTATCTTTAATAAAATTCTCAATCGTGTTCAGTTGCGGATTAAGCATACGGCAAAAACGAAAGCAGATGATAAACATATTTGGTTTACGGTTCCTGAATATATTTTTGGAGAACCTATTTATGATAAGGGGGATTGCATAGGATATTTAGTAGCAAAATTAGAGGACAATGGATTTTTCGTTCGATACTTGCATCCGAATACATTATTTGTTACTTGGCAGAACTGGGTTCCAACCTATGTGCGAAATGAGATTAAAAAGAATACTGGTTTCATTTTGAACGAAAAAGGAGTGATTGTTGGTAAAACTGAAGAAAAAGGGCTTGATACGACAAAGATTATGAATGAGAAGGAGCAACAACCAGCGAAGAAGGCGTATACACCAATTGGTCAATATAAACCAACGGGTAACTTAGTGTATAATCCGGAAATATTTGAAAAAATCGAGAAGAAGGTTACCTTTTCTTAATGGTAATTTTATTTTTTGGAACATATTTTCTAGCGGTCGCTTTTATTTTCTGCTTTTTAATCTCTTTTTTCATTGATTTATCCAATGTTTTTAGACGACGACTATATCTTTCTCTATATTTTTTGATATCGTTTCCTCCGACTTGTCCCGTTGGTGCTTCTGCTACTGGTGCTTGCGCTTGTGCTTGTGCTGGTTCTTCTACAGATACTGGTGCTTGTGCTACTACTGGTGCTTCTACTTGTGCTTCTGCTACTACTTGTGCTTGTGCTACTACTGGTTCTCCTTCTTGTGCTGGTTCTCCTTCTAGTTGTGCTGGCACTGCTGCTACATCTCTGTTTTCTACTTCTTCATATTCCTTTTCTTCACCTTCTTCTACCAATCCTTCTTTACCTTCTACCTTTTCTTCACCTTCTCCTACCTTTTCACCACCTTCCTCCGCCGATCCTTCTTTACCTTCTACCTTTTCTTCACCTTCTCCTACCTTTTCACCACCTTCCTCCGCCGATCCTTGTTCACCTTCCTCTGCCACCGTTCCTTTTAGAGGGATTGGAGGGACAACATTTATTTGCTTCGAGTTTGAAGAGGTCGGCAATACAATATCGCTTTTTTGCATAGGATTTACCTCTGTTCTATTATCCGTTTTCGCTTCAATCTTCTCTTCAATTGCGGATCGGATAGAAAGCTCTTGCTTTATCTTATCAATATCCTGTTGCATCCTTTGAACTAGACTTTTGTTTTCATCTGTTCCTGTTTCATCTATAAATGCCAAAATAGTCTCCATCTTTGTAACTTGTGACGCATAGTCTTTAGATAAATTATAGATAATAATCTTTTCTATATTATCTGCGATTTCAGACTCTCTTGTAAGATCTTTAGCCGTTTCTAAAGCAGCGCTTACTATTATAGTAGCTGTTTCATCACTAACTGCTAACACAGCAGGGTCTGAATGTTCTCCACTATTCTGCGATGCTGGTGCTGGCTCTGATGGTCCCATCAAACTTCCCATAATAGCTGCAGCTGGATTAGAACCTCCTCCTGCTCCGGAACCCATACTGCTAGCCAGTCCTTTAAGTGCACCAGCATTACCAGCTAATGCACCAGCATTACCAGCTAACGCTTTAAGTGCATCAGGATTTTTAGCTGCTTCCGAAGCAGCATTTTTCGCCATGTTTAACATTTCTGGGTTTTTCGCTGCTGCCGAAACGGCCATTTTTGCTAAGCCCATCATTTTTAAAATACCCTTAGATTAAAAAATTGAAAAGTTTACACTATAATACCATACTAAAAAAAGTATGATATTATCAACAGAAACATTTACGATTCGGAAGAAACGGCCTAAAAAGAATGTAGATATGAATATAACAACTATGGAGACAAAAGTTAGAAAAACAAAAAAAAATAAGGTAGAGATGTCGAATGTAGAAAAAGCAAAATTATGGGAAATATTTGATACAGATAAGCAGAAATTAGAAGAAGAATCAGAACAAAAGAAAAATCCAGTAGTAGAAGAATTAATTAAATGCACGGTCTGTGGTGATTTAGTGATGTTGATGGAGGACGGGTTTCCTACATGCACAAACAAAAGCTGTGGTCGAATGAATCTAGATATATTAGATTACTCTCCAGAATGGCGATTTTATGGTGCAGATGACAAAAATGCGAACGACCCCACCCGCTGTGGAAATCCGATCAATCCATTGTTGGTCGAATCCTCGTTTGGATGCAAAGTATTATGCACACCTAGCTCCTCTTATGAAATGAAGAAGATTCGAAAATGGACTGAATGGCAATCTATGCCTCATCGTGAAAAAGCGCTCTATGATGAATTCCAATTTATTACGATTATGGCTCAGAATGCAGGGATCCCTCGTATCTTCATCGATGATGCCATGGCCATTCATAAAGATATTTCCGAACAAAAAATGTTCCGAGGTATGAATCGTGACGGTATCAAATCAGCATCCATCTACATTTCATGTCGTCTAAATGGCTGTCCAAGAACAGCTCACGAAATTGCCGAAATCTTTCATTTAGACAAAACGAGCGCCACCAATGGATGTTCTATGGCCGTCAATATTCTGCACAATATCGAGCGAAATATAGATCCGGAGAAACAGGCCAACTTATGTTTGACACTACCAAGCTCATTTATCGAGCGATATTGCAGTCGCTTATCATTTAACCAAGAGCTCACTATGCTGTCTAAATTTATCGCATTCAAGATCGAACAAAACGATTATATTACAGATAACATTCCGCATGCTATTGCTGCCGGAATTGCCTATTTCATTGCAGTCAATTGTAATCTAAACGTCTCTAAACAGGAGGTGAAACAGATATGTGGAGTAAGTGAGGTAACAATTAATAAATGTTTTAAGAAATTAGAACATTTAAAGGAACGGCTAATTCCACCAACCGTTTTGTCTAAATATAACCCTTAGTGGATAGGACATACCACTTTCCCGACCCGTCCTCTGCTACTTCCAAAGTAGTTCCATCTGCGAACAAAACGGTTACTGAACCGATTGTATTTTCGCCGCTATCTTTTTTTACTGCACTAGCTATAGCACGTTCATTTATAGGTGCGCCAGCTACGTCAATAGTCGTAGTTGTTGCCTCTGCGTCATCATATACTGTCATGGTTACAGCCTTTATTCCACCTGCACTAAAAAACCCTTGGATAGAAGATATCAATGCTGCATAGTTTGCATTATTTAGCTGTATTGCCATTTTATAGTATAGAAAGAGAAAATAATTTGTAAATCTACTATAAATGGCAGAAGAAATAGAATTACCCATCATTGATCACATCCCGGAACCAATGAACCCAATTCCTAAACTTATTTTTATCGTGCCCTATAGAGATAGAGAACAGCATCAGCAATTTTTTGCAAACCATATGCGAACCATATTGGAAGATATGAAGGAATCGGATTATAAAATATATTATATAGAACAGAACGATACAAGAGGGTTCAATCGTGGTGCCATGAAAAACATTGGTTTTTTAATGGTAAAGGCGGTTTATCCTTACGACTACAAAGATATTACTTTAGTATTTAATGATGTGGATACAATGCCATTTACAAAAAATTTCCTTGACTATGAAACCACGGTGAATAATGTGAAACATTTTTACGGATATACATTCACCCTAGGTGGGATTGTCTCTATAAAAGGAGGGGATTTCGAAAAGGTGGGAGGGTTCCCCAATTTTTGGGCATGGGGGTATGAAGACAATGCATTACAGCGCCGCGTTCTCGCGGCAAATATGGTGATAGACCGTTCCCAGTTTTATCCATTCATGGACAAAAATATATTCCAAATGAAAGATGGATTGTCGAGAACCGTCAATCGCAGTGAATTTGAACGCTATATGAGTGATACAAACGAAGGGTTCTCAAATTTACGGAATATAGAATACACGATCAATCACGAAACCGGCTTCGTAAATGTTACACAGTTTGATACGGGCATTCCAGAAGCACCGGAAACAAATGCCATTCATTTATTGAGCAATGGTGCTTACCCGTTTAAAACAGATGCTGTTGTGTTATCAAAAGGAAATAATAGAAGGCGCGCTAACATGAGTATGGTTATATTATAATATATTACTATTGTATAATATAATATGAGCAAAATGAGTAAAATCATTGTAGCAAGTTATAACATGAGTTTTTTGAACGATTTAGTAATGCCTTTAGAAAAAGCCCAATGGGCTAGTGAAGCAACATTCTTGGCTTCAAATAAAACGGGCGATAGACGTGCCTTCTGGAAGAACGCAGCGGATTTATTATTATCATTTCTTAAAAAAAATGGTCCTAGATGCGTAGTCGGACTACAAGAAATGAATCTTGTAACTGCGATTGGCTCTAATACTGGTAGTGACGCAATCAATAATATGTTAGCTAGACATTTTCCCAACTATATTCAAGTATGTAGAGAGATAGTAGTGAATGCTAATCAAAAACCCGCGTTGAGCATTCTTTTTAACCCTAATGAATTTGGCAATGTGAGAACATCGGCAATATTTGACAATCCAAAACAGGCAGGAAGACCACTTCTTATCGTTATCACCGATCAAAATTATGTATTTGCAAATATGCATGGTGCCCAAGATCCATCAAAGGGCAATGAACGAGGAGCATTTAATAAATCGATTCGCGATCTCAACGTCTCGTTTTTAGAAAATACAGTCAGTCGATATGTAGTCGAAAACGGTTTGTCTCCCGAAATGTTGAAAAATCGCATTTTTATAATGGGCGATTTCAACGATCGATATGATGGCATTTCTCAATTTACAGTGCTTGGTAAAGACTTGAATTATAGAGGAATGGCGCCTTACTCTTGTTGTAATAGTTGGGTTAGCACTTGCAGTAAAAGTCGGTTTACTTCTTTTGGCAATGGGTATGGTATATGCACAGCACCTGGGGTTACTGTAGATGACAAAGGAATGAAAATACCGATGAATGGCGAAGAAGCAAACACAAAAAATTATCGTTTCAAAGGAGATAAATTATATGGTGAAACCCCAGTAACGTCTATCAAAATGTTTGCAGGAAAAAATGGAAAGGGGGATAGCATTGAAAGTGATCACCAGCTTGTATATGCTACTTACAGCACGAAAGTGGGGAAGTCGACACGAGCAAACCGATCGGTCAACTCAAATAATAGAACGAGAAGCGCCACTTCTTCCCGTTAAGAATATTGGTCCAAAAACACGTTATAGTTATCCATAATGAGCGTATTAAAAATAACATTGTTTTTCGTGCACCAGTAGATACATTTTTGCACATTTGCTTTAATGAGCTGTTCAATCTTATCTTGTTTATGTTTGTTATCGATTAACGAGATAGTAAAATAGATATTTTCGATTTGTTGTTGTCCAAAGATCGCATTGTATTCTTCGATCTTTTTAGTAAATAGGGATGAAATAGGGATCATTAGAAACCGAGATATAAAATGTGGCATATAGTTGAAACTTGGTGGAGGTGGCGGCAGCGATGAAGATCGAGTCATCTTTTTAAACGCGTTATAAAAATATGGGAAAAACGGAGTGTTGGACTGATGGATGAATCCTTTACAAACGACGTATTTTTCCGAATTGGCATATCGGCTGGTTCTCGGTTTTACAAGATAGACTCTATTATACATGGAAGACAATAAGTAAAGTAGGTCTACAGTGTGTTGCATAAAACTATCGAAGATCTTCAAAATAAATGATCCACCTTTCTTCTGCATGGTTACAGCAAACGAAATTTGGGCAAAGAGTAGATTAGCAATATGTATCTCTTGGCTATTAAAATCCATGGAAAAATCGAATCCTCCATCTGCTGTAATAAAATCCATCGTAGAACCATACTTGTTTTTGCAATGAACCAGGTTCTCAAGGGACAGAATGTTACCTGTTCTATCTGCCCCAACTTCTATATACACGTTTTTATGTTCTTTCAGAAAATGGTCGGTCTTTTTCCAGGCTGGAATGTTTGGATCATCATTACTTAAAATGGTCATTCCAATATAAAGATCTTCTTGTTGCGTTTGCATTGCAGCGCGCATATGAGCAACGGCTTCGATAAACCCACCTGGACCCTCAGCTAAATGAAACGTATTAATAGACCTGCTGTTAGCGAAGTGTAACTGGAACAAATTGATCATTTCTATCATTTTAAAATAGGAACGCGATAAAGGTTTGTGCTTTGATACGCTCTTCTTTTTTGTGGGAACCGGAGTATGTATATATTCGTATGGATTTGTATATCGTTTAAAGATGTCCCAATCTTTCTCGTGTTCGTCCAGTTTTTTTTTAATGTCGTATAAAAAGGTGGAGAAAGACTGCGAAAAATGCGGAGTTGGTTGTTTTCCGGATTCTATAAAATCTAAATAGGTAAATATATTATGATTTGTATTTGGTAATAAATAATGAGACATAATTATAGTAATAACGATAATTTCATCTATATCCATTATTGGAAATATAAAAATTATTTTATCTAGTTATTGTATAAAGATGTCGCGTCTTTGGTCTTTGAAGGAACTTTTCGGTGTTTGGGCTCTTGGTAGGGTCGGGGATAATAAGGGGTTTGAATTTACGATTGTAGACAAAACTGGAGTAACGAGAACTTTAGGACAAATAGAAAAAATTATTCACGAAGACAATGGAATATATTATTCAAGATTTATTAACGGCGGCACAGCAAATATAGTTGAAACGACTGAAAATGGTAATACAACTCTAACGGTAATCGAAAAAGATGGCAAAAAGACTCCATACATTTGTGATAATAAATCAATTGCTAATCAACCAGTAAAATCAACTGGTTGGTTATGGGGTGGCAAGTCTAAGAGAAAGCGTTGTAAAAAAAGGATCTCGCAGAAACAAGAAAACGAATCGATGCAAACGAGTTCCGCGCAAATAATTAACAATATAATTTTTATAGCAAATATTGTTAATCTTCTTCTTCTTCTTCTTCTTCCTCTGCTAATCGTAATGCATCTTTTAGAGCTTGATTCACTTTTACTGCAGGTTCGATAACCAACTTCTTCTTTGTAAGGACAGGATTATCATTTACTGGTGTAAACGCTACTAATTTTTTTTTACGTTTTATTCCACTGCCTGGACTCACCGGTGATCCTTTCTTGTCTAATAATGCGGTAGCATGACCGGCATCAGCTGAAGCTGTAGTTGCGATTGCAGCTTTACTAATTGTTTCTGCATCTACAGATCGCAGTTTTTTAAAGATACAATACCTATTCATAAATGAAATGCGTTTTTCTTCAGGTGACATATTTAAAGCCGTGCCAAAATCAAAATTCAATCTACGATCTCTCTTTACATCACTCTCCATTCGCGCAAACAGTTCTGAGAACAATCCTGATCCGCTAGGCAAATTCATTCGTGCAGCTTCATCCTTTGTAACTAATAGAAATCCGTAATTCTCCATCAATTGTGTCAGATATGTAAAATTGACCAAATATTCTTTGAATGTAAGATTAATACTCTCCTGATACACATTGATAGGATATCCAATACTCTCTTCGTCGTCGGGAAATCCAGTTTCATCATATAGTTTCGTAATCTCGTAAATTCTCGATTCGTTTTTGAATATAGCGACGCTTTCATCACGCTTCTTCTCATTCAACAATTTGAACACCTCTTTGCCATCATAACATGTCGCTATAAAATAGCCATCCGTTTTAGTGCATTCCGAGATGTTTCTCAAGAACGAATGAAGAGTCGTTTTGTTCTCGAAGAAGTAATGCAGAGCGAATTGGCATGAACTAATATTAAAGCCGGATTCACCCTTACCGAATTGATCATAAACGCCCTTGCCAAGTTGGTTTTTATCTTTAGACCCTAGACCAAAGACAGCGTTCATGACCTGCTTATCCTTTTCTGTAGAGAATGCGGTTCCGTCGCGAATATTATGAGAACTATTTCCTACTACAAATAATGCATCGGGAATAGCGCTAGTTTCCTTACGCTTATCTAGATAACGCGCACATGCACCGTCTATTTGATTGTGAATATTATCCTTTGAAATATCTAATCCAAATACAAATCCTAACTTTGCTTCAATCCATTTTGACATGTCTCCTGCCTTTCCTACTGCATAATCAATTAGAGTTCCATTTCTACTTGATGAGGAAGCAGCATTAATAAGACTTCGTTTCACATAGCGATTATGGAAATCACGGAGAGACTTTGTGTTGCTTTCTGTTGAACCACGATTATAGTATTTATCAGTAATATCTGTTTGTTGGCGTTCCAGCATTTGACCGGTTGATATCATCTCTTCCGTAATAGGGTCATGAATAGATTGCCAATTATTGTTAGCAACATGATACGCATTGCCATAATTTTTACCTCCTGCCAACAATTCCGATGTTTTATCATATCGAACTCGCAGCGGTGTCCATCGCCAACCAGCTTGCTTTGGACTATCTTTATCATACTGGAATTCTACAATCATATTTTCATCGAAAGATTCACCCTCTTCGGTCATTATATGCTTGCCGTCATCAGTAAGCCATACATTAGCAAAACAGGCAGTATCATCAGATGGATTGGTTGGTAAAAACGGAACAGGCCGGTAAGCATTCGAATTATCAATATCAGTTGGAGAAGGAATGTTACCATTCAACAGATCTTGAAATGGATTGAGGAATCCATGTTTTCTACTATCAAACCCACAACGTAATACGAGAACCCTATATTGCTTGATTGATGTATTCGTTCCGTCTTGAAATTCATGATGAATTTCTGGTTTCCCGGTCTTAGGATCACGTTTGAAAGAGACTAGAAAATCAATGGTATTATATTGCGGAGGCTTCCATTTGAATGACTGATCCCACGTGCTTTTATAAAGAGGACCGGCCTTACCCTTCTTTTCATTAGAGCCACCTACTGGCAAATTGATCGGGGTGAAGATGAGCCCGTCTGTATTATATTCGAAGACGTTATCTCTAACTTGCCCTAATATTGTCGAGCAACCCTGAAATATACTTTGTTTTTCACTTCCTTTGTAGAATGTTTTGCATTGTATGCGAAATCCTGATCTGTTTTCTTCTTCTTTCTTGGATGATGATATTATAGAAGTAGGTCTGATATGTTGATTTATAAGAACGGATAGCAAATCTTGGCGATACACTTTCTCTTCCTTTTCTTCTCCTTCCTTCTCTTCCTCTTCATCCTTCTCTTCATCGTCGGATTTCATAAATTCATACTCCCGTATAGATCTCTTTTTAATATAATACACATCAAACGCTATGTATAAGTTAATGTATTTTCCATCCTTATCATATTTAACATGCTCGCCATCTAGTAAACTATCATATAATGATTTAGATGGCGTTACTGAACCAGTAAACGTTACTTTCATATTCGTATCGATGAGATAAATTTTACCTTGACTAGAAATATATAACAATTTACGATCACCATCTGCTTTATCAGTGACGCAATAATTCTTTCTGATATTAGGAACGCGACTATCTTCATCAAATGCAACCATATTGTCAATTTGTAAAGTAAACGACCCAGGACCAATAAAGGCGCTAGGTAGAACTCGTTTACGTCTCTCTTCACCAGTGTTACTTTTTTCTACTTTACTTTCACTTTCACTTTCACCTTCCTCCTCTTCTTCTCCTTTCAAAAGGAGAAGATAGGAAGATAAGACCAGATCGCGTTCAGAATAAGGAATAGGGAACTTTGACTCCTGCAAACCAGCAAGGACAATTCGAATACAAGTTCGAATAGATTCCATCAAACTCTTTAGTGTAGGAAAGGATGAACCTGCACCAACACGCTTATTGTCGATTTCTAATTCAATCTCATATGATTCCGGGTTTGTGAAGACCTTTGCTTCCTGTATGGTATTGTGAGGAATCATATATCGGTTTGACGTTTCGGAAGTTTTTATGATACTTAAATCAGCAAATACAGGATAATCTGGATGTCGAAACCGAACACGGTTCATATATCTGAATATTTTCTTAGAATCCGGCCATTTACGAATAATATCTAAAGATAAAGGTTCTGTTACTGTATAGTCTCGTTCTAGCTGATATGCTACACGGAACCCATAGTCATCCATATCTAGTTTTTGAATAATATTCCCTCTTTCATCTTTCACACTCGTTTTTTGCGTAAACTTTATTTTATTGAATAATGCAGATGGACTGTCTATGAGTGTTTGAATACTATTTGTTTTACAATATTGTTGGATTTGATCCACACCTACAATCTCGGCACGAATATTAGATATCCTTTTTCTACCAGTAGTTGCATCACGGAATTCAGGGATAACACGTAATATTTTCAATCCCTCTTCATCCCCTTCTGGTGAGAACCCACATGCATACAACTGTTTCGCTACATTATCATAATCGATCTTTGAAAGAGACCTCGCTGCGCTTTTATTCGTTCCAAAACGAATCTCCAATTCGGAGACTTTTTTGTCTTGTTTTGGCAAATATGGATTACTGGCTAAATAGGCACCAACAAGAGTCTCAAATTCTTCTTTTAGTCGTTTAGGTGTTTTAGTTTCCCGGTTCATACTATATAATATATAGCTTGTATATATTTTATATAGATTTTTCAATTTTGTAAACATTCATTCCATAGTAGGAGGTATAGGTCCTGTTTCTTATACTTTTTCCCTTCTTCTAACTTAATATTGAGCTTGTTAATGATAGAATGTAAATCATCAACCTTATAATGTGAAATCGTTTGTAATGGCTTTTCATAATGATGCAAACAAAGGCATTTTTCTTTCCAATACTTTTTGTCATTGTCGGTTAAACGATCACCTACAATAGAGTAGTTAGATCGACCCCCCTTTTGTATCAAATAGGTAGGTCCGTCATGACAACCACCTATAAACTCTAGTAGAAATCGTTCTTTGGCATCGATAATAAATAAATTCATTTTGAAATGAGCGAGGATAGCCAGCAGGGACAACATGCTCGTTTCCTTTTGACAAGTAATACATTCTGATATGATCTCTTGTATAGATGCTTTCGTAACCTTGTAGTTCGTCAATTTTAATGCGTTAGGAAATTTTGTTAACCAATCTCCTACTTGTTTCTTTACTTCTAAAGAACGAACGCCATAATTTCTGGATACCTGGATGTAATCATTGTATCCAAAATGGAGGATATATAGACACCAGAACAAGGAGTCGTTTCTATTTTTTGGTAATATAGTATTGATTATTGGTTTTAACTTGTTTTCTACTACTACTACTGATTCCACCTTGTTTTCTACTACGACTACTGCTTCTACCTTGTTTTCTACAACTATTGCTTCCACCTTGTTTTCTACTACGACTACTGCTTCTACCTTGTTTTCTAACACAATTTTCTTCTCCATTTCTACAGTAGAAAATAAACTCTTGTTTTCTACTGTTAGCATAAATGGTTGTATCAATGGCAACATTTCCATAAAGGATGATGTTGTAGGTTCCTTGATAAACGTTTCAAATAAGAATGAAGACATGATTACTTATAAGAGACTGTCGAATTATCTTTATCTTCTTTTTCAACAAAAAAGGAATTTTTGAATTCAGCCTTTTGATATTCCATGGTTACTAAGCTATCTTCTTGATCACGAATATAATGAATATACTGTAACAAATCATGAATTGTTTCCTTTGATAAAAAAGATAGATTGACATAAACACCACTCTTGTTTTCGTTAATTTTGCACATATTTTTATTCAGGATGTTGAGAATTTCAATTTGATGATATTGATTCATTGATTCAATAGACTGTTTCATCTTTTCAAGAAATTCCACGTTATCTGTTTCCACCATATGAATAAGGATAGGATGATCATTTTATATATATTTTTAGAACATCTTTATTTTTTAGATTGTAACGTTCCAATGACACAAATATAAGGGTCATTTAGCTCAAATCTTACTCCTACAACCCTGACAACTATGGTTTCGTTTTCTTTCACTGATGCGAACTGTGCATTCGTAAAATGATGATCTCTTGCTACGAATACAGTTACCGGCGTATTTTCAGAATCGTCTGAAACTTCTGCGTGAATACCTGCCTTAGTAATCGTTTTTGTATTACATTCGATCAACATACCTTCGACCGGATGACACACCTTACATTCAAAGACAGTAATAAATTCTATTTTATCGTTATTGACAAGACCGCTAGAATAACTTATCACCTCAACAGACCCAGGCTTAATGAACCCTTCGGGAATACATTTACCTTCTGTTTTATACGAAATAGTTTTCGCTAAATTCTGCTTGATGTTTTGACCAATATCGTTCATGGATAAATGAACCTTCATGGTCAATAACGATTTTATGTAGGGTTCGTAAATTTTTTTGTCATCTTCCTTTGCCCTTTGCTTTTGTTTGTATTGGCTCATATATATAGTATAATAGATAGTTTTATATAGAATATAATAAAAATCAATTTTTTCATATTAAGGGTTTTCATATTACGAGTTACCTAATTTTAGTGTTACTGTGCAGAAAAATTGAAAACTTTTTTCATAATTTCATACAGTAATAGTAAAATTACCAAAACACGAGACTAACAACATGCAATCTATTGAAGGAATGAACGTGAACGCACCCTCCTTTGTATCGAAGGAGATGAAGCTTCTACAGGAGATGATCAAGAGAAAGGAAATCGAACTAATAACCCTTATCGATGAAGACTACGGTGTCCTTTTCTCCAACAAGGAACAGGAACAAGAAGATGTGGATGAGGAAGAAGACGATGAAGACGTTTGGACCGATATCGATGAGGACGAAGAGGAAGACGAAGAGGAAGAAGAGGTTTACGATTGCCACGAGATCATCCACAAACCCCTCTTTGTCTTACCCACCGATTCTGACATCGGTGAATGCGTCATCTGCTTCGACGCGATCGAAGCGGTAAACATGATCATCACGCGATGTGGCCATTCTTTCCACGCATCCTGCTGTATTGCCTCTCTCAAGGAAAATAATGGGTGCCCCTTATGCCGAACTCAACTACTATAAAAAATTGAAATTAGATGTTTAGACATGACACCTGATAAAAAATGAGCGGACAGTTTAACGTAGCACCTAATAGAAATGGCTATGAACTCTATTTCCAACCTGCTGGAAAATTCAATCCAGGAAAGCATTTCAATTTGCAGCATATTCTTAGTGAGAACATAGATGAAATTAAGATGGCCGAGTTACCAGTTACGGGGTCATCAGCAGAAAACAACGATTGGATCAACAGAGTCGCTAGTTGCGGCTCTCTCATTTACGAACATGCAATTAGAAATAGTAATCCACTAAAGGCAAAAATACTACCAAAAAAATATTTACATTCTATTGAGTTGTGGGAAATCCTTGTCTTGTTTGAAAAAGAAGACAAGTTACTAAAAAGTTGTTTACGGCATAAAGAATCTGGAGATCTTCTGTTACTTACAAGCACATCCCTCCGGTCAGAAGAAACAACAGGAAAAACATCTGAATCTATAGATAAATCGTGGTCTACCTATACAGTGGCTTTATACGCAGTGCCTGAATTTTGGATTGCTGTAAAACAGGTTATTTAGTGCTACGTTTTCTCGTATTTATGATACGTTGTTTAGATTTTTGTGTGTTTTTTCTTCTACTTGATTTGTTATTACATTTTTCTGTTTTATTTTTAATACCACCACCTTTACGACGTGTATGACTACCGCCGCCACTACTACTACTACTAGAAGCAGCGGCAGCAGCGAAACTTGCGGTTTCATCAGCTAATCTTACATTTAACACTCTATCTATATATTCTATTCCGGTTAGAACTGAATAACCATCATTGCGATAAGCTATTATTATTGATGATACGTCTATACCTATTTCGGGAATTTCAAGTAGCATTTTTTCTAAAAGGAGGATAGTATATTTTAAATCTTTGACTCTCTCTAGAAAATAAGCATGAGTTTTATAAGCGTTACTAGTAGTATTGTGTCTAAAACGACTCTGAGTCATTTCTCTTTTTCGAATCTCATCATCTATTAACCTGTGAATGTCTTGAAATTTTCCATATTTCAATGCAAGTTCAAATCTTTTTGCAGTATATACCGCATTTTCGTGATTAAAACTCGTTGGTTTTGAACTGATTAATTCGCTTAACGCTTCTTTATCACGATTATAATTTCCTGACATTATGAAGGGTTCACCCGTTATATTCATCGTTCTAAGAAGGCGATTTTGACGATCAACTTGTTGATCTACTGCTCGCGCAAGAATAAGTTCAGTTAAACCATTATCGTAAGAAAATGTTTGTGTTGTTCCGCTTGTGTTACCTAATCTCCCCCCATCTTTTAATAGGTAAGCTGTTTGTGCGTAGGCTTGAGCTAACCTTGAATTTACTGTTTGAGAGCTGAGATGAGCATTTCGAATTCGAAGAATATCACTTTCTAGTCGCCTCTGTTGATGTTCTGTTTCTGACATTGCTAAAGAAGTATGTGACATAATCGGTTGTGTTACTCTACTTGTAGTATCATGACCTCCTGCAGCGACAATACGAATTGGTGATGTTCTTGTAGTATCATGACCTCCTGCAGCGACAATACGAATTGGTGATGTTCTTGTAGTATTATGAACTATCACAGGAACTGCTGGAGAAGCAGTTTGTGCCAACCTAATTGGCGATGTTCTTCCAACTATAGTATTGTGAACTAAACTATTAGGATAAGGTTCTTTTATAGGCATCATTCTACGCTCCGCATCTCTAATAGAACGATTTCTACGAGAATCAGGATTACGCATTTCTTCCTCTTCTTTCTCTTCTTTCTCTTCTTCTGATAAATCTTCCGTAAAACGTTTCATTATATATATAATTTATATTTTTATTTAGAATACTTGTTCTTACTCTTGATCTTATTGATAAGCGCCTGTTCTGCGTTTAAAAAATAGGTTTCACCAGTATCAGCGGTCTTATTTTTTTCACGCATTATAATCTCCAAGATAACACAGATACCCGGTTTTAATATTTCCTTTGTTTCTTTGTCCGTATCTTTATACACTTCTCCTCCTAAAATATTGTTTAAACGCTTTAGAATCTCACTTTTAATCAAGACAGAACATCTTCCTCCAGAATTATTTCTGGTTTTTGTAAAATCTTTCATGATAAACGTCATCCCATCGTCCAAATTATAACCTATGAATCCAAGCATATCATGCATATGTGTTATCGGTATAACAAACTGTTTCTTTATTTCTTCTCCAAATTCTTGTAGGTTCTCCGTTCTACCCAATGTCCACGTATGTTCAATTTCGTCCTTTATATATACTTTATATTCGTCTTTATCTGCTAAAATAATAGCCTTATTTCCCTTTCCTTTTCCCTTTGTCATGATTCTTTGTTCAAAATATTGTTTTATAAACTGTTCAATATATAATAGTTCTCCTTCTCCTTTTGGGTTGTTATCATGATAAAAGAGACGCTCTAAAAAGAGTAGACGATGTTCAATAGGCAATATGTCCAAGTAATGGTGCACTATATATTCATGTAGAACCTCATCAGTCAAGCCATGCTTCGTTTTCAAATGAACAAAAACACGCCCCATATTTCTAAACCAATCGGTATCTTTCGTTCCTATTTGTGCTAATGTGATAGAATCTTCGAAACGCTGACCTATATCTAGCAGTAAGGATTCATATGTTACTTGATCTTTTTCCGGTTCTTTGACAACGGATTTATCGGAAGGGCTGTCCTCCATTTTACCTACCTTTACGTTCGGGTATTGTAGAAGAAGACGATCCCGTTTATAATCTATAGGTATGGTTCTATCAAAGAGCGAAGCCTGTGGATCTGTAAGTTCCAAAGGAGAGAAAACGTAATATTTCCCTTTGTTGACGATTCTACCTACGCGACCAAATTTATCCTTGATAGTTTCACTATCTGTTGAAATCATATAGGATAACGTGTATAGAATTTGTTGAATAGGATACCTATTCATAGCATGAAATAATTGACTACGGTCGTATTGTGAACGTTCTCGAAAGAGATCACGAATCCCTTTCTGAACTGCGGAAAAATTCATTTTGATGTAATTTACGTTATACGTATCTATATTTGGGGCACCCTCTCTCTCTTCTCTTTCGCTTAACGGTGAACACACAAAATTACATTGCTCCATATAGTCACAATGATGCGTAAACGGTTTATCGCCTACTTGGAAAGGTGTAAGAATAGTAGGTTTACTAGATAAATGAATTTCAATCTCTTGATTAGCTGCATTGGCCAATAATTTCTCTACTGTGAGTTCTGTTTGTGCAATATTTAACACGCAATCAACCGCAATCTCTTTGAGAAGACGTGTAACCTTACCTATTTGTATTGCCTTTTTTTCTGCATATCGATACATATATAAATCAGCTGCTTCTTCTTCTTGTCCTCCCATATCTCCATTGCGCGCGCGCAACCGAGTAGCGTGCAAGTAAATTTCCACATTTCTGTCTTCAAATGGTAGACTACAATGACTCAAATTTCGCACACCACGTCCTATAATCTGCTCAATACGATTCATGTTATACCAAGGTTCTAATATGTGAACCTGGCGAATATTTTTGAAATCAAGACCCTCAGCTGCAGCTCTAGATATGAGAACCACCTTTACCAAATCACCATTCCTATTTTCTCTACTAGTAATATATTTCACATCTGCGAGATTATCGGGAGAATAGGACGCGTTTCCAGTAATCATGACGTAATTTTGATTTATAACAGAAGCACCAGCTTCTTGTTCTTCTTGGAGAACCACTGGTTTATTTTTAAAGAGGGATTTTGTATAATTTGCAGAACCATATCGCTTCATACCCATCTCTTCTAGCGCAAGGGCGAGTGGTATGATTCCACCATCAATATATTCTGAATAGACCAAAATGATGCCTTTAGATTTTCTAATACAATTGCAAATGGTGGCTATCTTATGACTATATTTACCAATGTGTTCTCTGCTAAATATTCGACCAAATTTGGCCACTATATCCAGTTTATATTCATAAGTAACTGTATCATTTTGTGATTCGGAGCCAACTTTTTTCGTCTCTATGTTGAAGCAACGCTGCAATCCTTTTTTTCCTACGAAGGTATCAAACTCAGCATCTTCTTTATCATCTGGATATACCATATTTAGCGCTTGTAATGGGGTTCTCAATAGAAAGGCTCCTCCACCCTTCTTTTCCATATTTTCAAAGGAAGGAGAAGCGCTCCCTTCTTGGCTAAACGCCGCAGTAATCGCATTGTAAATCCCTTGTTGATATGGATCAATGGTTCTCGAAACATAGACTGGAATATATTGAATACCTTGATCGATCACTTGTTGATTCATCTGAACTTGTGGATACTCTTCTCCATCTTGCAGTGCATTTTCAGGTGAGAATATAGCGGGGTAAATGCGATAAGGAAATGTATACGGGTTCTCGCCTCGAACGTAGGATACGTAGCCGGTTAATTTTTTACGCAATAACGCTTCTCCACCGCTGCTGCTGCTACTAGACGATAGTGCTAACCTGTCTTCGGTAGCAGGTTGAAATTGTCCATCAGACTTAAATACCTCTCTTTCTTCTATCATGGCCCTCTTATCGACAGCATTTAAAAGATTCGTTAACCAAATGATTTCTTTATAAGAGTTGAATGCAGGCGTCGCAGAGAGAACCAGGAGTCGAATGTTGTCGGCCCACTTGGCAATATTCATGAGAAGACTTGCTGTTTTTTCCGCCTGTTTGTCGTTCCCTGACGTAATACGTATATTATGAACTTCATCAATGATGATGAGACGATTGCTAAAGATAGCTTTTATTCGTTGCACTTCTAACCTCTCTTTTTCTTCCGGCGTTTGACCTGGTTTATCAGCGATATGGATCTTCTTATCAATATATAATGCCAGTTTCGTATAACCCATAAACTCATAATACGTATTGATAATTTGCTTCATTTGCGCTATTAATTTTTTTCGTTCAAGATTGATCAGACTAGATGGATTAATTTCTTTGATGAGAGAATTACCAATACAGGTGTCCAGATTCCATTTTCCATTGATCTTGACTAATTTACTCTTATCAAACAACTGAGACCTAAAATTATCTTGCACATTAGGTGAGGCAACCACTAATATTTTTTGTGTATATCCTACACTTTTCATATATTGCCTCATCTCTTCTGCAACACCAATAGCGCTACATGTCTTTCCTGTTCCTAAATTATGATATAAAAGAAGACTATTATAAGGCGTCTGGACTGACATGAAATTTTTAACAAACAATTGATGAGGCATTAGCTCGAATGAAGAATTGCATAATTGATTCGCTTTTTGTTTAATGTCATAAATATTACCATCATATTTAGTGTCATAAAACTCCTTCTTGGTCGCTATTTTTTGATTAAAAAGAGGGTCGCCAACTTGCGGATATAATATATTATTTCTTTCTATTTGATCTCTACTTTCAATGCGTTCCTTTTCAATATAAAATTGTTTCTTATTTGTATTAAACAATCTCAGTAATTCTAGTTCCTCTTCATCATAATCTGTATTGATCGTATCTAATTCCTCTTCATCATAATCTGTATCATGATCTGATGCTAATTCACTACGATCATCGTCGTCCAATACTATTTCGTTACCTAATTCATCATCATCGTCATCGTCTAATTCTTTTTCTCCTAATTCTACTACCTCCTTCAATATTAATTTTTTCTTCGGTTTATCTTTTATCACTACACCGAGAACCGGTTCAACAGTAACACCTTGAATCACCTGAACTGGCCCTTTAATGACAAAATTCTTCTTTTTTTTATTCTCTCTTTTTTGTTTCCAAAGCTCTAATGATATACATTTCTGTTCGGTTATGTCCCATCGCTCTCCTTTTGGGCAGTATGGTCTTTTCTCTCCTTCATCTTTTTGTAACACTAATTTCTTTTTTTTCGGTCCCATATTAAACTATAGTTATATAATTATATTCTAAACAATCCATATTTAGAAAGAGTAGTATGAATAGCAGTAACAACGTTCTTTTTTTCTATATTATATGATCTTATACATTCCATACATTGTTCATATGTTTTCCACGCCATCTTACTTACTTCAGTGCGTTCATATGTATCATATAAGTCACTATCAGAATAATTCATCATCCCTACAAAATATTTGTGTTTATATGATTTATAATTTGATCCAGTAAAGATTTCTTCAAATGGCAAAATATTATTGATATTATAAATAGATGAAGTTTTACATCCAGTTTCTTCAGTAAATTCTCTTAATGCACAATCATAATCCTTCTCTTGGAAGTTTCGTCTTCCTTTTGGGAATCCCCATTCTGGTTCATTCCATTGACAAGCCTCTTCCTTATTACTCTCATCGATTAACATGGATAGAGTATAAAAATCATTTTGGACCAATACCCCTTTTTGTAAAAGAATGATTTTATCTCGCGAAACGGCTTCTTCGGATTTATATTTACCAGATATCGACTCTGTTCCCCAAATACTCTCCCATAGTTGATAAAACTCTAATGATTTTAATTTCTCTTTCTCTTCCATTGTCATTTGTTTAATCATATTCATAATATATCCTTTGTTATAGACGGAATATTTACCTCGCATAAAATCGATGAACCCTAACGTATCTTTTCTACGTATCATAAGATATTCAAGCTGGTTTGTAACAGTGTTCTCACGAACCGCCACTATTCCCAAACTCGTAATGGGTATTTTACATTGATGATAGGTATGACCATTTTTTCCGCAATTATTACAATAACTCATTCGGTAATCTTGTATGTATAACATCCATTCCTTTTATATAAGTATATCTTTAAATAAGTATGGGTTTTGATCCAGCAGTATGGGGGCCTCATTATTGGTTCTTTCTACAGACGATTGCAGAATCGTATCCTACTCATCCTAACCAAGTGACGAAGCGAAAGTATTATGATTTGATACAAAATTTCCCGTTGTTTATACCCGATGATGAAATGGGAAATCGTTTTAGTGAATGCTTGGATAAATATCCTGTGTCGCCTTATTTAGGCACTCGCGATTCCTTCGTCCGATGGGTGAACTTCATTCATAACAAGATCAACGTCATACTGTATAAGCCAGAAATGTCTCTCGTTGATGCACTGGCTGCCTACAGAGACGAGTATAAGGCGAAACCTGTCATCCTTAATGAACAGATTAAAGTGAAACAACACGTCGTGATCGGAGTTTTTACGCTACTCTGCATCTACTTTGTTTACCTAAGTTTCGAGTGATCAAAAAATTGAAAGCTTTTTCTCGAAAATGCCCTATCGGCATAAAGAAGAAGAAACTCTGATCCAACAACCTGATAACCCTGACACCGACAATTTGATAACCCTGACCCTGACCCAACAACCTGATAACACTGACCCAGTAACCCGTTACAAGATGAGCAAGTCCTATGAAGAGTTCGCTAACAGGGCCGGTATCGATGTCAAGGGATACCAGGTGGAAGGTGTGTCTTGGTGTATCGAGAGAGAGCAAGGAGCCGAGTGCTTAGGTGGCATAGTGGCCGACGAAATGGGTTTGGGAAAGACCATCATGATGATCTCTCTCCTCATCCTGAACTTTGTTCCGAGAACCCTGATCATTGTTCCGCCTCCTCTAATCAGTCAATGGGAATCCGAGATTTACAGGACAACAGGACACCGAGCCTTTGTCTATCATGGTAGCAACAAAAAAGAGCTGCGAGCCAACCCATCAACCTATTACCCCATTGTCATTGCAACCTATGCCGCGATCGCAGAATCCAAGAAGGGACAGCTCGATCGGCTTCACAACACTGTGTGGGATCGCGTCATCTTCGACGAGGCACACCACTTGCGCAATAGTGGGTGCAATTTGAATGGAGCACGACTACTGAAGGCGACGAGGCGATGGTTTATCACTGGAACCCCCATACAAAACTCGGCCAAGGATTTTATGAATCTCTGCTCGGCTCTACACGTCCCAGCGTCACTAAGTTTACAGGAGATCGTTGCCACCTATCTGTTGAGGCGAACAAAGAAAGACGTAGGAATCATCCTTCCTCCAGTAACCATGCAAAATGTCACGGTTCCTTGGATCTCCAAGAAGGAGAAGAGATTAGCGAGTCTGGTCCATTTGGGCGCAGTGTTTGGTGGCGGAATCAAGATTCAGCAGATGTTGAGGTCGAGACAAATGTGCATTTACCCACCTATCCTCCAAAAACTAGACTTAAGCTCTGACTATGATTATTTGGACGAATGCAGTTCCAAGATGGACGTGGTTGTTCAAACCTTATTGGAGAGACAAGGAAATGGCAATGGCAAACTCGTGTTCTGTCATTTTCGAGAAGAGATCGAGGTGTTAGTGGAGCGACTAACTGGACGCAGCACTTGTGCCGGCGATCGTATAAAAGTGGCCGTTTATGACGGGACCACATCCAAAAAAGACAAATTACAAATTTTACAAAAGGACAATGAATGCGAGGTTCTCATCCTGCAAATCCAAACCGGCTGTGAAGGACTCAATCTACAGCATGGGTTTAACGAGGTCTACTTCGTGAGCCCACATTGGAACCCAGCAGTAGAAGACCAAGCTGTTGCGCGTTGCCACCGTATCGGTCAAGAGAAGGAGGTGTTTGTGTTTCGATTTAGAATGGACTCCTACTGCGAAAAGAAGGAGGAGAAAGAAGGAGAAAAAGGAGAAGGAGAAGGTGGAGATGTGATCGAATCCTATATTAACGATGTGCAAACGAGAAAAAGAGAGATCTATAAGGTTATTGATGTAAATTGATTATGTGCTTGCAAAAAAAGAGGAGGAATAAACATCCTTCTTTTTTTGCGGTAAACAAATTGTTAACATATTTTATTTCTTATTTTTTTCGCCTAGTTTCGGCCGAAGGAGTTTTTTTCATTCTCTTTAGAGAATACGTTTTTGTTGGGTTCGAATCTAAGGAAACGAGTCCTATTCTATAATCTTTAAGATCAGGGTTTCCGAAGGAAAGATAATTCAAATAACCATAAAATTCAATGTCGTTTTTTGCTTTAAACGAGGATAGATATTCTTCCATTTTTTCATTGCCTAATGATTGTGCCTTTTTTAGCAAAACCTTACTGAATTCTAATGCGTCCTTTCTTTCTAATGAAGTTAATGTATCAAATCTGTCTGGTTCTCCTTCGATACTATCAGCAACATCATCAGACTCAATTATAGGATCATTCTCTTCTAAATAGTTAAAGGACGAGTTAGCGTTCATGTCTCTCGGTTCTTCTTCTTCTTCACTATCATCTACAATAAACCTTTCTTGTGATTCAATTTTTTTTGTCTCTGTTGGCTTTCCGCCTAAATAAGCACCAATAGATGGATGATCATGATTTTCTTGAATACGAAATCCTTGACAAATAAATAATATGCTTTCGTTTATATATGTTAAACCTAATGTTCCAAATAAATAACTTATTTTTTGTTTATATCTAAGCATTTTATTTGGAACGGCAGGGTTTTTCACTGTAAGATATTGAGAATACATAATCATTCTAAATTGATCACATATTAACCATGCTAGCGTAGGCATGTTAATTTTTTTTTCAGTAGATAAAAAATTTACCCAATTAGGATGCATTTGATTTGGATCCATGGTAAAAACTACAGCCGGATCAAACAACGTTGGTGGCGTATCGCCTATTGGTCCAGGTCGTCTTAACATTGGATTAAATGTTAAGGTTGTATACATATTATTCGCAGCATGACTTGCTTCATTATTTACCCAACGTTTATTTGCAGGATGCCCCGTATTCCAAGCGTGGGCCGCACATTGGTTTAAAACTGGATTTAAAAATTGATAACATCCCAAATCACCTCCTGCTGCGTGACACCAGTGATAAGAAACAACAGTTGATTCAAAGATTGCATCTCGTGCTTCGCCATTTGCTTCCATTCTAATTCTCATAACTGAATTCATACTACTTCTGCAACAAACTTGACTTACTTGTATAGTTCCGTCAAATACTCTATTCCAATCTAAATCTAGTTGTTGTTGATTAGCGGGACAGTCACTAATATAACTTTGAACACCAAACCTGTTGTTATTAATGTCAATTAATCTAGCATTATAACCTAATCTGTATTCGGCAGCTAATCCACGAAGGTTAGCAGTTCCTGCATTTTGGTGTATATAAAATTTATTTAGCGTTTTTTCTAATAAAAAATAAACGAAACACGTGAACGTAAATAAACGTTGCGTAGTTGTTAGAGGAGTCATATTATCTGCAGGAAGATCAGTAAAATTTATTCCTGTAGCCATCAAATCAGTATAAGTCACGCGACTACTGTGATCCCATATTCTCAGATTACCAACAGCATTGCCTGGTCCGTCTTCTCCATAATAAGGGCGATGTGTTATTTTTGTATCAAGATCATTAGTGCGCAGACTATGATATTTATACATTGTAAATGAATTTACAGCTTCTCCTCCTCCTACTACTACTTTTGGGCCACACTTATATTGAGGAGGATTTACGTTATTAACTCTTACAAGAAGACGGCCAATAACTCTTTCCAAGATTTGAGCATACAAATTTCCATTATGTGTAGCACGTAATCTACAGTTTGTATACGGTCTAAATATAACGTCATAAAATCTATTAAATTCAGTGTAAATACCAGGATCAGTAGGTGTTAATATAGTGTTAATAAGATTCTGCATAGGGACATTATTTTCACCCATTTGAGTAACTGCATCTAATACGCCATAGATGACAGGTCTGCAGAAATTAAAGTTTCTATTAAATCTATCTTTCTGCTGTTGGGCTTGTGTAGGCGGAGCTGGTAAAGCGGTTACGGGCGTAGGGTTGCCGGCATGACCTGGGGTTCCACCTGGAAGCCCAATTATGCTTCTTAAAAAACTATTACATTGTGCAGCGTTATTCAATGGTATATTAGAATTATTCATATACAACTATATACATATAGTTATATAAAAAATTATATAGAATATATCCTAAATATATTTCTAAAAAA
>Ga0214919_10002516_pt1 | contig 28707 bp, 29 predicted proteins | sample LL1503_MetaG_FD_177994 | JGI IMG/M metagenome (GOLD analysis project Ga0214919, IMG submission 177994) | Freshwater microbial communities from Lake Lanier, Atlanta, Georgia, United States - LL-1503 | ecosystem: Environmental > Aquatic > Freshwater > Lake | place: USA: Georgia | collected... | reverse complement strand
AAGCAGATGACGAAGTATGGGTCGGCATTCTGACCGCCAATACCGAAGGCCAAGAGCGTCCAGTGTTTTGTGCTGGAGCAGACCTGAAAGCTATTAACTCTGGCCAAGCTGGAGATCTCAATACCAAGCGCGGCGGATTCGCTGGTTTCGTTTATCGCGAGCGTCGCAAGCCAATCATCGTCGCGGTTGATGGACTCGCCACTGCTGGCGGTTGCGAAATTGTCCTGGCCGCCGACCTGGTGATCGCAACGACTCGTTCGTCAATTGGTCTCGCCGAAGTAAAGCGCAACCTCATCGCTGGTGCCGGCGGACTCTTCCGTCTTCCGCGAGCAATCGGACAAGCCGCAGCCATGGAAGCCATCTTGACCGGCGACCCCATTCCTGCAGAGCGCGCGTATCACCTAGGTCTCGTTTCACGTCTCGTTGCACCCGGTGAAGCAATGAACGAAGCTCGCAAGTTAGCCGCGCAGATCGCAACGAGCGCACCTCTCGCTGTGTACGCCAGCCGTCAAGTTGTACTTGCTGCTGCCTATCAGCCCGATGATGAATTGAAGAAGCTCACCAATTCTTTATTCGCTCAAGTGATGTCATCAGCGGACACCAAAGAGGGACTGACCGCCTTCATTGAAAAGCGAACACCAAACTGGACTGGCAAGTAATTAGCTTTTCGTTACTGGTTGCGAAGTTACTGATTGAGCGGTCGCGACACAATAATTTTACGGGCGACGATTCCGGCTCGTTCGTATAGGTTTTTCGTTTCGCGATCACCAGGCAGCGCGTTTCCTTCGATCGCAACACATCCCAAGTTTGTGGCGTGGTCTATTGCATGTTGTAGCAATGCATCGCCAAACCCGAGTTCACGGGCGTGTTCGTCAACGAATACTCGTTCAACCGAACACACCAATCCGTGTTGTGGCACATCTTCGAACGTGCATCGAAGAAATCCGACAACATGTTCATCGACAGTGCCGACCCAACTGTGATCAATCAATTCATCTGCGTGAAGAAGATTTGCTGGAGCATGTTCAACTAACCAGTTGCGTCCACCACGTTGAGATGCCACGGCCTCACGAGCCGTGGCATCTAACTCAACAATCACTGCCAGATCGTCATGCATCGCATGGCGAATGACTGGCTCAATACTCATCAGCGATTAGGCGAAAAGTGGGCAGGTGTCATCGCCAACTGGACACATGGGTGCACCTTTACGTACAAGTAAGAAGCACTGCGTGCACATGCGTTCGTCGGGCCGTTTTGGTTGAATCCCACTCTCAGGATCATTTGACAACTGAACGTCTTCTTCTTCCTCTTCAGGATCTTCCTCGTCATCTTCACTACGACCCTTGACGCGCGCGGCCAAAATGACACCCAGGTCTTCTTCAATGTCGTCTTCGCCCACTAACTCGTCGTCGTCGTCGTCCTCTTCGTCCTCGGCAACATCTTTTTTGGATTTTTTCGCCTTCTTTTTGGCCACTAACGGAACAATTTCGGCCTCCGGATCCTCTCCCGCCAAAACCGTATCCAGGTCCTCGACGCCAAGATCTTCTTCGTCCTCGAGTTCGTCGTCATCAAGCAACTCATCAGGCTCAGCCTCGTCAACGACTTCCTCTTCTTCAAGGAACTCCTCATCAAGTTCTGGATCCAAATTGTCTTCATCTTTTGCCATGAGATTTCCTGTTACTCCTGAAGTTTGCCCACCAAAAAACAAAGGTGTGGGCGCGGATAATAGACACGCTTTGGGCACTAACTGTTGGATACTTGGGTGACACTAGTCACGAAGTTCCTTATCGATGTACTTATTGACCCCCACGACGGGATTCGGCGCGACGTTCGGCGGCCAGGCGCTCAAGTTCAGGGGCCTCAACGGTCAGGTGCGTCATCGCTTCGACAATCGCTTTATGTCCAGCTTGTTCACCAATCAAACGATGCATTTCTAGGGCGACACGCCGATACGCCGGGTGACCTTGGGGCGACGAGCGCAATTCGAGCATGTGCATGGCTTCTCGAGCGTTGAACTGCATGACGTAACGCACGCGATAGGCCATTGAAACGGCGTACGAGGCCTGCTGAGGGAAATCAGGCTTCATCGCATCAAAGAGTCCCGCCGAGCGGCTCATAACCTCGTCAAAGGCAGCGGTCTGTCCGGCCTCATCAATGAGATCAGGTCGGGTGTACCCGTGGTTAGGGGTCAATGGCTGCCATTCGATGGTCAAAATACGGTGCCGCTGCATATCTCGGAAAGCGCCGTAATCCGACAAAACGTCAAAGCGGTAATCAGTACGTTCAAAGGCTCGACCCGGACGGTGACGACGATTTTCGCGATCGCCAATATAGGCCTTCAAGATGGCGACCCTCTCGGCGTGGCTCATTCGTTGTACGCGTTGCATGATTTGGTTCTCAGGCAAGCTTGTGTGCGAATAACAAATCGCACCAATTAATTTATCTTCACCCTCTGGATCAAAATCTGTCAAGACCACCGGAGGGCTGTGGTCAACGGGTGTCTCGGCGAAGAGGCCTTGAACAAGTTCACTTGTTGATTCACGAGTGTCAGCTAAGTAATCACTCCAACGGCCACCGCGATCAGCAAGATCAACGCGCTTCAAGAAACTCGGAATCACTTTGCGGAGTTCTTCCAACATCAAATCGGCGTAATGACGAGCCTCTGGTAACGGATGCGAACGCATACGAATCAACATCGCTTCATAAGATTGTCCACTGCCGTAGATACCGACATTAGATAACGAAGCTGCCGGCAAAACACCACGCACCGCATCTAAGGCTTTCGCTCGAGTTGCCATACGGAACACAAAATCACTATCAGCAGGATCACGTTTGATACTTGACCGAACATGCTCAGTCACTTTTTCCATTAATTGTGAATATGAATCGAACATGCGATCCATATCTCCCACATAACGCGTTCCAAAACGCGAGTTCAAAACGTCAGGATCACGAAAAAACCGATACCGACCGGCAAGACGCGCGTCATAGGCGATATAGCGCGTACTTTGCTCAAGATAACTCGCGAGTCGTCCCCATTCGAGAATCTTGGTCAGCACATTGGATGCCTGCTCACAAGCCAAGTGCACGCCACCGAGTTGGGCAACTGAATCATCGCCGTATTCAAAGAAGACTTTTTCGTACAACTCTTCAGCTCGTTCAAGACCAATCGTTGCGTCAACACCTTGATCACCGGCAATATCTAACTCGCCAACGAATTCGTCCAAGAACAATCGGCGCAGGCTTTTGTGGGTGCGGCTATAACGCGCAAATAAAGCACCTTTAACCACCTCGGGCAAGTTCACCAGGGCAAATACTGGACCGTCCAAATTGGTGAAATAGCGTCGTAAAACTTCCGACTCCTCGGCGGTGAACTCCTCTGGGGCGTAGACCGTCACGGCTTTTCACGCTAGTTGGTCAGAAGGTGCCGATGGTGGAATGCTCACAAATGGAGTAGCCAGCAGATCAATCCCTGAAACTTCAACGTGCTAGAACATCAACTTCGGATGAAACGGTCGCAAATTCTGAAGCGGCTGCCGACCGCAATTCGGCATTTGTCCACAAATCAACCACAGTCATCGCCATGGCCTTCGCCCCAACGAGAACTCCCTCATCCCCGGTTTCTGATCCGGCGTAATGGGCAAAATCCTCAGTGTGAATTGCCACCCCATCAGGAGCGACTTTGATCATCGGGTGAATTGATGGCAGTAGGTACGACACATTGCCCATATCCGTCGACCCCATCACAGCTCGACCATCGGTACGCGGGTCATGCACCAATCGTCCGAGCGAAGCCATGTTGTGAACAAAAGAATTGACGACCGCCATGTTGTCGCGAACATCGGCGTAGGTGTGATCGTCCCAGGTCGCCGACATCGAACATCCGCACGCGTTCGTCGCACCTTCGAGACAACTCAACACCCGTCGCTTCAAGGGTTGCAACGTTGAAATCGTGTTTGAACGTACGTACCAAGTGGCTGCGGCACGACGCGGAACAATGTTGGGCTTCTCGCCACCTTCAGTGATGATCCCGTGAATACGTTCAGTCGGGCGAATGTGTTGACGTAAAGCGGCAACGTTCATATAGCCAAGGACTGCCGCATCGAGCGCATTTCTGCCTTCCCATGGCGCGGCTGCCGCATGAGCAGCTTTACCCTCATATGTGACATCAACTGTGTGAATCGCGATTGAATCCATTTTGATGAGATCTGCATCAGCCGGATGGATCATCATTGCGGCAACACCAGATGAAAAGGCTCCATTTCGTGCCATCGCAATTTTCCCTCCCCCGCCCTCTTCGGCGGGGGTACCAAGAATGCGCACACGTCCTCCGAGATCGCGCGCCATTGAGGCAGCCACCAGACCTGCCCCAAGACCGGCTGCGGCGATGACATTATGGCCACAACCGTGTCCGATGCCCGGCAAGGCATCGTATTCCAACAGAACCAAAACTTCGGGAGCATCGGGATCACCAATGACAGCTTCAAAAGCTGTCTCGACTCCGTACGCGTGCGGTGTGACATCAAGACCGTATTCAGCGAGCACGCCAGTTAACAGATCGTGAGCGAAGTGCTCGGCATAGTTCAGCTCGGGATGAGCATGAATCTCACGACTCACCGCGATTAAGCGATCAGCAAGATTGTCCACTGCCTCAGTAATCGATTTGTGCGCTGCGTTCATAGGAAAACCTTACATCCACAAAAATGCTTCATTGCTACGCACTTCAATGCTGAGACTTGTCACCCGACCAAAGTGTTGACCGTCAAGCCACAAAACCTGCTGCGATCGTTCGTCGAATTCCCACTCAAAATTCTTCACCGACTTCATTTGTATCGATGGATGAGGAAGATGTGTTCCGGTACTCAACCGCGATCGCGCAGACAACCTTTGACGCACACCCATTGTTCGATCAACTTGAGTGATTTCAACCCGACCATCGTTCGGATGACCACGAGGTGCAACATCCCACTGACCTAAAAATTGGGCATTTGCCGCAATGGTCAATGAACCACGCAACCAACCTCCCCTCATGGTCGATCGTCTCAAGACAACATGTGATACCGCGATTTTGGACACTATTGATTCGTCCTCAAGTCGAAATTCAACTTTCATGACATCAATGGGCAAGCAAGTCGCAGTTTCGCCTGCCACAACGACACGAGTCTCAGATCCGATGGTGCGCCACATATCGCCGCCAGTGACAACAACATTTCGGCGCCCCTCCCCGACACAAATAGCTAACGCACTATCAGATGAAGCCCATGCAAGGTCGCTCGGGGCAATGTCTTCTCGTCCCCAATCTTGGCCGTGTTTAATCATTCTTAGATCTCAATGTTAGATCTCGCCGGGGACCGAGGTTGAGGCTGCCACAACTCCACGCATTAACAAATCAGCGGCAGCTTCGGCATTGCGTCGCGTTTGCGGAACTGGCGCCATCGTTCCGATTTGCCGCAAGAGGTCGATGAGTTGCTTCATGGTGCGAACGAAATCTCCACCAGATAATTCTTCAGCTTCTACAACCTCGGCAAAACCCTCACCAGCGGCCCATGCATAAGCGATTGCAATATACGTGGGGTCGGGAGCACGATGTTGATTCAGCGATGCGGCTTCTTCAGTTGCTTGCAACTCTCGACTCACCGATTCGATACGGCGCCACTTTTTGCGAACTTCTGCCGATGGAAACCACGGGGCAGGGGGTGCTTCACTCGAACGATGCTCGTAGACAAACACTGAAGCCAATGCCGCCAACGATGCGGGATCTAAGTCATCAAGATAACCGCGGTCAAGACAATCGGCGATCAACAGATCACTCTCGTGAAAAGTGCGTGCCAACGCTTCACCCTTTTCAGTTAATGACCAACCCGATACATAGTCCCAGTCCTGAAGGATGCGTAGCACTCGTTCAAACTTGCGGGCAACCGAGTTTCCTTTACCGCGCACTTGTTCTCGCAATTGGTCAACATCACGCGACACTCGATCGGCTTGAGCAGCTGCCTTGAGGCGGTCACGCAAATCGGGATCGTCTTCAACTGGATGTACCGCCTGGTGGCCAGGTTCGGGCGAACTCCATTCACTCGCGACTTCTCGTGCTTGATGCAAACGGGTGATGACAACTTTTTGATAATCAGGTTGTGTCGGAGCGTATGGCTCGGGAAGTTCAATCTGACCAAGTGCTCTCGGCGGTTCGTGGAAGTCACGTGACGAAAGATTAAGTGTCGCACGTTTGGCAGTTAACACTGTGAGCTTCACTCCGCCCGAACGATTCGCTGTCGACAAGACAACCGCGCGTCCTGGGGTTTTACTCTTATCGACATAAATCACCGAACCAGGTCGCAGCCGAGCCATGGCGAACTCAATTGAACTTTCACTACGAATACCAAGTGTTCCTTCAAGTCGTGCTCGATAGTCGTGGATATCTCCGAATGGACTTTCGGCAGCTAGACGAAGCTCAGACAATTGCTCCAAGCGACGATCGAGACGCGTTTCAATTTTGACGACATCACGATCGGCTTGATACTGAGCAAACGAAAGATTCAGTAGGTGACGGGCTTCTTCGCTCGAATATGAGCGAACCAAGTTGACTGCCATGTTGTATGTGGGCCTGAAAGACGAGGTCAACCGAAATGAACGCGAACTCGCCAATCCGGCAACTTGATCAAAAGTCACAAACGGATTCCACAAAACGACCGCATGGCCCTTGTCATCCAGCCCACGCCGGCCAGCCCGTCCAGTTAACTGAGTAAATTCACCAGCAGTCAAAAACTCATGATGCTCACCGGTGAACTTCGACAATTTTTCAATCACTACTGATCGGGCTGGCATGTTAATACCAACCGCCAAAGTCTCGGTCGCAAAAACAATCTTGACGAGACCTTCAACGAAACATGCTTCAACAGTTTCTTTAAATGGCGGAACCAATCCAGCGTGGTGAGCTGCAATGCCAGCTTCTAATTGAGAGACAAATTGCGGATATCCCAAGACATCGAGATCATCGTCATCAATATCACCCAATCGGCTTGCAACGATTTCTTGAATGCGTCGACGTTCGTCGGGCGAAGTCAAACGTAAACCTTGTTTCAAACACGATTGTGCCGCTTCGTTACAACCGTTTCTGCTGAAGATAAAAAAGATTGCCGGGAGTAGACCTTCTTCATTGAGGCGATCAACAACCTCAAGACGACTAGGCGTATACAACGCCCGCCGCGGTCGTCCCTTGGCCTGTCCCCGACCACTTATTTTTCGAGTCTGATCTTCAAGACGCATTGCTTCTGGATTTGGCCGACCAGAAACCAGTGTCGGAAAAAGATGTTCGCGTTGGGCAGTCTTGTCACCGACCATGTAGAGATTCTCAAGTTCAACGGGACGCTTATCTTCAACGACAAACCTCGTCGGACCACGAACCGTACTGATCCAGTCTGCAACCTCATTGGCATTACTCACCGTGGCAGACAGACACACCAACTTGACCTTGCGTGGCAAATGGATAATCACTTCTTCCCAAACTGGACCACGAAAAGTATCTTGAATGAAGTGCACCTCATCAAGCACGACGACGGCTAGATCGTCAAGGGCTCGTGACCGCACGTAAATCATATTGCGCAACACTTCTGTGGTCATAACAACGATAGGTGCTTCTCCGTTCACCGCATTGTCGCCAGTGAGAAGTCCAATTTTATCTCGACCATACAGCTCAACTAGATCGTTGTATTTTTGATTCGACAAAGCCTTGATCGGGGCGGTGTAAAAGGCTCGCTTCCCATCAGCCAGGGCACAAGAAATTCCGTACTCAGCAACAACGGTCTTTCCACTACCAGTTGGCGCCGCGACCAAAACCGATTCGCCAGCATCAAGCACATCCATTGCTTCAATCTGAAAGCGATCAAGCGGGAAGTTGTAGTGGGCGATCAGCGCCGGCCGGTCAGTCCGCACATTCACAGTCTGCCTCGTAGAACTCGTTGAAAAGTGGCTTAAGCGTCAACGGGACGATTTCTCGTTCCGAGATGACCAATCAAAATGGATATGAAATAGAAAATAATCAACGGGACCGAGAGAAGCATCAAAGTAATGGGATCTCCCGACGGTGTTATCACCGCAGCAATCACCACAATGACCACAATGGCGACTCGCCAACCTTCGATCAACTGTCGTGGTTTCAAGACGCCGACAAGTTGCAAGAAAACTAACAACACGGGGAATTCAAAACCGATCCCAAAAGCCGCCACCATGAGTCCGACGAAACTCACATATTTGGAGATCTGGAACGCTTGCTGAACATCGCTCCCCGACCATGAGATCAACCACTCAAGACCCTTATCGAGGGTGAAATAAGCAAAGAAACCACCGAGCAGAAAGAGCACGACCGACGAAAAGACAAACGGAATTGCGTAGCGCTTTTCTTTCGCGTGAAGTGCAGGAACAACAAATCGCCAAATCTGCCACAGCACCACCGGCAACGCCAAGATCAATCCACCGTACAAAGAAATCTTTAAACGAGCGTTAAATCCCTCAAGCGGACCGAGTGAAAAGAAATCACAATTTGTCACGAGATCGGGGCGCCTTTGACAGACGTTGTCATATGGCTGACGCAAGAATCTGAGAACCGGTTCATAAAAGGTCAGCACGCCCATCATGCCTATAGCAACGGCCAAAACTGCCCGAATAATTCGCGAGCGCAATTCGGCCAGATGTTCAGTCAAGGTCATCGCATCTTCAGTAGACGCAACTTTCTTTTCCTTATTTTTGTTTCCGAAAGGCAATTTCATGAGTTGCCACCATCAACCTCGGGCTCTCGAGCAACATCGGGCTCAACGGGAACCTCAAGATCTGACGTACTGGTTTGCGGCTTGATGATTTCTGGCTTCTTAGTTTCAGGCTCGTCTTGGAGCGGTTTCAAGACAGCATCACGCGTCAACTGAGCGGTCTCACGAAGTTCTCTCATCGGCTCATCAAAAGCATTTTTGAATTCACTTTGGAAACCGTTGCTGATCTTTCGAATCTCGCTGTACACCCGGCCAAACCTACGAATCGCCTCGGGAAGCTTTTCAGGACCGAGGACAATCAGCGCCAACAACAAGATGACGACGATCTCGCTTCCGGACAAGTTGAACACAGGCAGAGTCTAATTACCGAGCGTCGAGATAAAGAGCCCCACTCGACAGACTTGCTGGAATTACTCGACCATGACATCATCATCTCGTGCAGCAACGCCTCCCTTCTCTGATCGACCCCCCGATTGCCTTCGCCCACCGTGGGGCACGGGCCTATGCGCCAGAAAACACCATCGAAGCTTTTCAACTGGCTCTACGCCTTGGAGCCACTGGGCTTGAAAGTGATGTCTGGGTGACTTCCGATGGCATTGCAGTTCTCGATCATGACGGAATTGTCCGTCGCCGCGGACGCAAAATCCCGATTGCTGATTTGGCGCAGAGAGACCTCCCTATTCACATCCCGACAGTCGCGGCGATGCTTGAAGCAGTCAGTGGTGATTTTGATTTTTCCTTGGACGTCAAAGATCCCGCCGCTCTGAACGCCACCCTTGACGCCGTTCGACTAGTAAAACCAGAGCTTGAGCCACGACTGTGGCTTTGCCATCACAAGTGGCAAGTCGTCGCCAGTTGGCGGTCTCTCACTGCTGCCAAACTTGTTGATTCAACCCGGCTCAGTCGATTGAAAGAAGGCCCCGAACGTCGCGCTGCCCAACTACACGAAGCTGGTATCGACTGCATCAACATGCATCACACCGATTGGAATGGCGGACTCGTCACGCTATTTCATCGATTCAATCGCTATGCGCTGGGTTGGGATATGCAACAGGACTACGTACTCAACGACGGTATTCGCATGGGACTCGACGGCGTATTCAGCGACTACACCGACCGCATGATGGACGCCTTTGCCCGTAACGTGTAAAAGTTAAAGCCAAGCCCAAGCGCTTGCCGGCCAAATAACAACAAACGCTCGACCGCGAATTTTTCCAGTGTTTATTGGTCCAAAGTCGCGACTGTCAAAACTTTGCACGCGATTGTCGCCCATCACAAAAACCATATGTTCTGGCACAACAATGGGCGCCATATCAGTGTGCGAACCGCAGCGAGCGCTCGGTTCAATTTGTGAAGTTTGCTCGGGATTCAAATACGGCTCGTCAACTTGCACGCCGTCGACATACACGATGCATGAGCGAATTTCTAAAGTTTCACCAGGCAAACCCATAACTCGCTTGATGAGATCATCGTGTTGAACTTCGTTAGTCACACGATCGAAAACAATGACATCACCCCGATGAATTTCGTGCATCTTGTACGACAATTTGTTGACCAAAACGCGATCCTGTGGCATCAGAGTCGTTTGCATACTTGGCCCGTCAATGTAGTACTGCTGAAACAAGAACAGCCGAATCAACATCGCCGCACCAATGGCAATCACGACGACAAAAGCCCACTCCCACACCGCTCGCATTTGCGCGCGCTGCTTCACATTCAATTCTGAACGAATGGCTTCACCGGTCGCTGCATCATCTGCCTCGACCGATGTGCTGTTCTCCGAGATTTCTGTTCCTTCGTTCATGACCCTTTAACCGTACAGGGTCTAAGCGTCGCAAGTATGACGCCTTAGAGCGATGCGATGAGTTTTTCGACTCGTTCGTCCCGACTCTTGAGCGGGTCTTTACACAAAACCGTCCTTTGTGCCTGATCGTTCAATTTGAGGTGCACCCAATCAACCGTGTAGTCACGCTTCTTTTCTTTTGCAGCTCGGATGAACTCCCCTCGCAATCGAGCCCGAGTCGTTTGTGGAGGAAGATCCATAGCTTCAATAATGTCGGCGTCGGAGCAAACTCGCTCGACTAAGCCGCGACTCTGCATCTTGTAGAACAAACCGCGGGTGCGAACGACATCGTGATATTGCAAGTCAATGAGTTGTGCCCTTGGGTCCCCTAACTCGAGCCCATTCTTCGCGCAATATGAATCAATCAACTTATGTTTAATGACCCAATCGACTTCACGATCTAACGAGAGTGGATCTACCTCGATCGACTCCACACAGTATTTCCACATTTCAAGAGCCTTTTGCTCATTGGGCTGAAAACCTCGAGTTTCGGCGAACTCAAGCGCAGCGTTGAGATATTCGCGTTGAATATCAAGCGCACTTACCTCTCTTCCGCTAGCCAGATTGACAGTTTTGCGACAGGTGATGTCATGGCTGAAATCACGGATGGCCCGAATCGGGTTTTCTAGAGTCATATCTTTCAGTGGAAACTTCGGGTCTTCCATCATGCGTAATAGACACGCGGTAGAACCAACTTTCAAAAAGTTGGAGTACTCGCTCATATTCGAGTCTCCAACAATGACATGCAGACGGCGATACTTTTCGGCATCCGCATGAGGTTCATCTCGAGTATTAATGATGGGACGACTACGAGTAGTCGCCGAGGACATCGTTTCCCAAATGTGATCGGCCCGTTGCGTGATCGAATAGATCGGACCTCGGGCCGTCTGGACGATCTTTCCTGCCCCAGTGAAAATCATCCGGGACACCAAAAAAGGAATCAAAACCGAATTATGCAAACTCGCATCGTCATCTCGAGACGTCAAATAATTCTCATGACACCCGTAACTATTTCCTGCCGAATCAGTGTTGTTCTTAAACAAATAAATTGTTCCGCGTATTCCTTCTTCGCGAAGCCGCTCTTCAGCTGAACCAACCAAGTTTTCGAGAATCCGCTCGCCGGCTTTGTCCTGAACAACGACGTCGTAAATCGAGTCACATTCGGCAGTCGCGTATTCGGGGTGCGAACCTACATCGAGGTAGAGCCGCGAGCCGTTTTCCAGAAATACATTGGAGCTTCGACCCCATGACACCACTTTGCGAAACAAGTAACGGCTGACCTCATCGGGGCTGAGACGACGTTGACCGCGCAAAGTGCATGTCACTCCGTATTCATTCTCGAGGCCATAGATTCGTCGCTCCACCTACAGCAAAGTAGTCGCCTTTTCGCTAGCAACAGAACTTGTCTGACCAATAGAATCAACTTTTCAGCCAGACACTCCCCGACCTTGCACCGAGACATCGGCGGTTAATGAGTGGGGGTCTCGTTCTCGCAAGCATCGCACTGCCCATGTCACGATGCTCTCTTCTTCAACCGCCGTCGCACCTGGTGGCAAAGTGATATTCAGTAATACTTGCGTACCCTGATGGCGCACAGCGATCGTTGGCATTTTGCCTAAACGAATGACAGCGGGCAATGTTGCAAGCCGTGATTCAATAGCCGTCACGAGTCGAGGTCGCACACCGGTATCAAATTCTTCGACTGCTTCTATAACAGCAGTTCCCGCTGGAGTCGACCAGGCAGCGTATGGGCTCTTTGATTCACCGCGAGCCTCAATCAACGGGATATGACGACGAATCGCACAAATCGCTCCCATCTCACGCAAGCCCGGTTCGGCCTCGGCATCACGCACAACTAGCGCGACATCACAACCTAAAGATTCAACAGGACACTTGGAAGAGTCACTCGCGCCGACACACAAAGTGTGGCCTTCTGGTGGGAAGCATCGCACTACTTCGTGACCCCGTTCGCCGAGTTGCCCCGCGAGTACGACGCCTTCTGATTGGTCTCCGTCTACAAGCAAAATTCTCATAACTCACGATGACATCTGCGACGTCATCAAACGAGCGCCACTCGTTGATTTGTCCAAGGACCAAAGTCACGAGATAGCAAATTTTGAATGAGCTAGGTCACTCCTGAAGTTTGGCGACTTCGGCATCATCGAAACGTTGGAAACAGCGTCGATCTTCGCCGCGCCTTAACACTGCCACCTCAAGATCACTCGCGTGCAAAACGCGTTCAGGGCCCGACAATGCAGCCACGCACTTCTTCACTGCTGTCGCTAAATCGTCATCTGGTTTCCAAGAGTTACGCAAACGCTCAGTAATTGATTCAGCGTCACCGCCGAGCACGCTCAAGCCCCGCTCATCCATCAAGGTCCCGTCGTACATGATGTGAAAAAGTTGATCGGCTGCTTGATCAATGCCGACTTCAGCTAACAAAATTTCGACCTCATACGGCTTGACGTCATGGGTGAAGGTTTGTCCCAATATTTGGGCATATTCATTGGCCAAACTTCGAGCCTCAACGTCGTCCCGCGAATACTGATACCCACGCACATCGGCGTTACGAACGCCGAAACGACGGAGTTGGTCAAACTCGTTGTATTTACCCACGCCTGCAAAACCGATGCGATCGTAAATCTCGCTCACCTTGCGCAACGTATTTGAAGTATTTTCGGCAACAACCACTATCCCATCGTTGTATTGAACAGCAACTAAAGCGCGTCCGCGGGCAATTCCCTTTCGCGCATAATCAGCGCGATCTTTCATCAATTGTTCAGGTGCGACATAAAAAGGTTGGTTCATGATGTTGTTCCTTCACGTTGCGAACGTTGCTGCTGAACAAGCGTCTCAAACCGTGTTGCTAAATCAGAATCTTCGCAACGTTCCCAACCATTGGCAGTAATCGTTGCAACCACTGGGTAAATACTTCGAAGAACATCAGGGCCACCTGTGGCCGAATCAACATCTGCGGCCTCCCACAATGCCCGACATGCCAAGTTGATCGCTTCATCAGCGTTCATTCCTGGCCGAAACCCGACCTTCAACACCGTCGATGCGGGGCCACCGCCCGATCCGGTGGCGACAAACTCGCGCTCTTCATAACGACCGCCGGTGACATCAAAGTCCCATAAGCGACCAGTACTGCGTAAAAGGTCGTACCCCGCAAAAATCGGAACAACCGCAAGGCCTTGCATCGCTCCCGAGAGATTCGCTCGCACGAGTTGTGAAAGCTGGTTGGCCTTACCTTCAAGACTGATAGGTCGACCGTCAAGCTTTTCAAAATGCTCAAGTTGAAGTTGGAAAATCTTGATCATGTCCATGGCGATACCAGCAGTGCCAGATATCGCTACTCCACTATGGCGGTCTGCAGAAACAACCTTTTCCATCTCACGATTTGAAATGCGTGAGCCCATTGTTGCTCGGCGATCTCCGGCCATGACGACCCCATCGTTATAACGAACTGCGAGCACTGTTGTTCCGTGTGGGGCCTGGAGCGATTGAACGTCTCCAGAGTGTGCGTACGTAAATGGGTCGAGGCCTACCTTGCGCAGCAAAGATGTGAAATTACTTCCCGGATCATTATCAAGACTAAAAAATGGGACGACCACGATTCATTCGCCACCTTTTTGGATGTACGACTTCACAAAATCTTCAGCGTTGCTTTCTAATACATCATCGATCTCATCGAGCAAATAGTCAAGCTCTGCTTTCAACTTCTCACCTTGTTGGCTGGAAGCTTCTGAAGTTACGACTTCTTCCGACGCGCGCTCAGAGTTGGACTTTTGTTTCTGGACTCTCTCAGCCATCATTCCCTCTCAGTGATTGATTCGTATTAAAGATTGAAACTTTCAAATTTCGTACATGTGAAAAATATACCGACGGTTTCAACGAGTCCTGTGATCTTGACAGCCATTTCAGCCAAAGTCACTTTTCCGCGCCTAAACGATCGAGCAATTCGAGCAAAGTGCCACTTTCCGAACAAATCTGCCCTACCAAATCCTTGGTTCCCCGAAGAGGTTCCATCATGGGCACCCGACGTAATGGACCTCGCCCAACATCAAGTACTAAACAGTCCCAATTAGCCGACACAACTTGATCAGGCCACCTCTCGAGACATTGGCCGCGGAAATAAGCGCGCGTACTGTCAGGCGCGTGATGAATCGCTCGCAGCACCTGGGGTGCCTCGACCAAGGTTCGCAGACCTGCTCGCGATGCCAAACATTTCTCTGCTCTCATGTCGTGGTATTGCAGATCAATAGCCTTCAGGCGCGAGTCGCCATGTGAAAGTCCGTGACGAGATTGCATTCCATCAATGATGCGTTTTTTTGCGATCCAATCAACCATGTCAGCGACGCTGTCTGGATCATGCTCAAGGCCCGTTAACACTTCTTCCCAGAGGTCGATGATTCGTTGACCTATGACCTCGCCACCAACAGACTCAAAGCCAACTGAATTCACATAATTCACCGACTTGTGCAGAAGTGCCCATTGAATGTCCATAGCGGTCATGCGGGAACCATCAGCCATGAGCAGTGTTTGTTTCAATGTTGGGTCGTAACTCACTTGGCGAATTGCCGACACCGGATGGGCCAAAGTCAGATCTGCGCCAAGCACATCGTCCTCAATGAGAGACAATATTAGTGACGTCGTCCCGACCTTCAAGAACGTCGCGACCTGCGACATATTGGCATCGCCAACAATGACGTGTAGGCGCCGATACTTCTGCGGATCGCAGTGCGGTTCGTCGCGTGTGTTCACAATGGGTCGTTTCAATGTTGTTTCAAGACCAACTTCTTCTTCAAAGAAGTCAGCGCGTTGGCTCAATTGGAAAGGCACCTGCTCAGTTGAGACACCGAGCATTTCTGAGCCGACCTTACCGGCCCCAGCGAAAACCTGACGGGTAACGAAATGCGGAGTGATTTGCGAAACGATTCGTCCAAATGGCACATCACGCGCAACTAGAAAATTCTCGTGACAGCCGTAACTATTTCCTTTGCCATCACTGTTGTTCTTATACAAAAGCATTTCAACACCTGAGGGCAACGTGCGTTTCACTGCTGCCATCGACTGACGAATGATCTCTTCACCCGCGCAGTCATAAATCAGCGTCTCCCATGCATTCGCACACTCGGGCGTCGAAATCTCGGGGTGAGCATGATCAACGTAATAACGAGCGCCATTTGTCAGCACCGCGTTGACCAGATGCATTTCTACTTCTGGAGGCATCGCCGATTCAAGTGAAAAACCTCGAGCATCAATGTCAGGCTGTTCGTCTTCGAAATTCCATGACGGCACATCATGCTGTGCCTCGCGCGAGTTCGACTCAATGTACGCATTAATCAACAACGACGAGGCCAAGACCGGATTTGATTCGGTCCCCCGAGCCAATATCCCGTATTCGGTTTCGATTCCGGAAACTTTGACGATGGCCATCTAGATCACCGCACTCTGGCGAACCGTCATTAGAGGTACTGACCAGTTGCGCTTCGTTCAATTGCTCGACCACCAGCGACTGAACGATCATTTCCTTCGTTCACCAAAGTGCGAATAAACACAATGCGCTCGCCCTTCTTGCCAGAGATCTTGGCCCAGTCATCGGGGTTGGTTGTATTGGGAAGATCTTCGTGCTCACGGAATTCTTGACGAATAGAGTCCAAGAGGTCTTGCGTACAAACGCCGCGTTCACCGCCAGAAATGACCCGCTTAATGGCCAACTTTTTGGCCCGACGAACAATATTTTCAATCATTGCCCCTGATGAAAAGTCGCGGAAGTACATCACTTCTTTATCACCGTTGGCATACGTGACTTCGAGGAACCGATTGATCTCATCTTCGCTGTACATACTGCTGACCGCTTGCGAAATCATTTCTGAGATCGCGCCCCCAAGACTTCCATGCTGAGCAACTTCAGATTCTGCGATCGGAATTTCGGCAGTCAAATAGCGACTGAAGATTTGTACTGCCGCAACATCAGTCGGTCGCTCAATTTTGATCTTGACGTCAAGTCGTCCTGGACGCAAGATCGCAGGATCGATGAGGTCTTCGCGATTCGTCGCACCAATGACGATGACATTTCGCAAACCTTCAACGCCATCAATTTCTGCCAATAACTGAGGAACGATTGTTGACTCCATGTCGGATGAAATTCCGGTTCCCCGCGTGCGGAACATTGAGTCCATCTCATCGAAAAAGACGATGACGGGCCAGCCCTCTTCACTCTTTTCGCGGGCTCTCTGGAAAACCAAACGAATTTGGCGTTCGGTTTCACCAACGTACTTATTGAGAAGTTCTGGACCTTTGATATTAATGAAGTAACTGCGACCCTTTTCGTCACCAGTTCGAGCCGCAACTTTCTTGGCCAAACTATTGGCGACAGCTTTCGCAATCAGCGTCTTTCCACACCCGGGCGGGCCGTACAGCAAAATACCTTTCGGCGCAGGTAACTGATGTTCAGCGAAGAGGTCGTGATACAAGAACGGCAGTTCAACTGCATCAGCAATTTGCTCAATCTGACTATCGAGACCGCCAATGTCGACATAACTAATGTCTGGCACTTCTTCAAGCAGCAGGTCCTCGACCTCAGGTCGGGGCAATTTCTCGAGCAACAAGTTGGTACGGCTGTCGCGACGGACCGTGTCACCGCTTCGCAAATGCATTCCTCGCAATGCATCAGCCAATTCGCAGACCATCTCATCGTCGGTTCGACCAGTAACGATTGCACGAATGCCGTCTTCGAGCACTTCTTTAATGGTCACAACATCTCCCGAGCCCTCAGACTCACGGGCTGTGACAACGTTGAAACTCTCATTCAGAACAACTTCAGAACCACGATGCAGCAACTCAATATCGATATCGGGGTGCACATTGACCCGCAGCTTGCGGCCACTAGTGAGCACATCGATCGTTTGATCGTCATTTTTGCCAACGACAACACCATAAGCAGACGGAGGCTGCGACAATTTGTCAACCTCATCACGCAACGAGACAATATTTTCTCGGGCCTCTCGCAACGTGAAACTCAATTTTTCATTCTTGGCCGACTCTTGAGCCAGTTGGCCCTTCATTTCCATCAGACGTTCTTCAAGTTGGCGAACTCGACGCGGCACATCAGATTGCACTCCAGACAAGCGGAGTCGCAACGCCACAATTTCAGCTTCCAACGTCGCTCGATCGTCGTTGAGCGTCTCGTTATCTGAGCGGGGATCGTCCGTGTCCTCGTTCATGCCCTCGTCTTTCCACCAGTGCCTACCCCTGCGAACTTACACCCCCGTTAGGACATTGGTCTCGGCGAGGTCGTAACTACATAACATCTCGCCAGTGATTCACAATTCATCAGGTCAACGGGCACATTTTCTGACAAAAGTTCACGCAGAGGTCACCGAGAAAGCGGTGTTCGGGCTGTCGCCCATGTAAAGTATTCAGACCAGCGGTTAGGTACCGCGGAGTTACCCGAGGAGCAAGCGAGCGAACATGAAGGTCTGGATTGATCAGGATCTATGCACAGGCGACGGACTTTGCGAAGAAATCTCGCCCAATGTTTTCACTCTGTTAGATGATGGCTTGGCATATGTCAAAGAAGGCGCCACTGTCTACGCAACAGCCAAGGGTCATGCCCAAGGCGCTGATGGTCTCGCCAATATCGCCGATGGTGAGCTTGACGGCGTCATCGAATCCGCCGAGGAATGCCCCGGCGAATGCATCTTCATCGAACCCTAAATCTGCTTTGGCGCATCAGCGCTTAAGAGACGCCCGGTTGTCAAGAAACCAGTGTGAGCCACCATTCGGTGGTCTGGTCGAACTGCTTGACCTTCGATATACCAACCTCGATGCAGCACTTCTAGAGTACGCGTCCCAGTCCACATCGGATTCGCCATCGCTTCGCGTGTCTGCACTGCTTGGGTAATCGACGGCGTGTAGGCCAGCAAAATTCCGCCTGGTCGCATGACTTTTTGCGCATGAGGAACAACCTGCCAGGGCTCGGGCAAGTCCAGAATGACACGATCGATGTCGGGTGCATCAATCCCCTCGTAGCAATCACGAACTTCGACGTGGTACCTCGACAGCGCATCTTCGCCTAGGAACGAACGAACGTTGGTGACTGCTCGATTGGCGAAGTCTTCACGTAATTCATAACCAACAATTTCGGCGCCGTAACGCAGCATGGTCATCGACAGTGCTCCCGAGCCCACACCGCTTTCTAATACTTTGACTCCGGGACCAATATCGGCCAGCATGCAAATCGGCGCAAGGTCTTTGGGGTAAATCACTTGGGCCCCACGCGGCATCTCAACAACGAAATCTTCCAACGTGGGTCGTAACGCGATATAGCGCGCGCCCTTTGTTGACTGAACCCGAAAGCCTTCAGGTTGACCAGCGATTTCGCTATGCGAGACATAACCCGCATGACTGTGAAATTCAGATCCCTCGGTCAGGTTGATCAGATAACGGCGTTGCTTGCCGTCAATCAAAAGAACTTTGTCACCGTAAGCAAATGTGGGAGAAGTTAAGGAACTCATTTTTTGGAGGCCTCCGCCTGCACACGTTTTTGCGAACGTGATTTCTTTCGAACTAATTCAACCGAAACTGGTTCGTGGGCGGCCGAACGTTCAACCAGTCGGCAAAAAGCACACACTGAACCTTCTTCACCACCAGTTGGTGCCCCGCATTGAATACATGGCGTCACGCTGTCGGCACCCGTCGCGGCAATTGTTGCCAAAACCGGGGCCATACGATCGAGAAAGCCTAAGTAATAAGAAGATTTAGTACCCGGAGACTTTTCCTCAAGCAGATTGAGAGCTTCTTTGTATCCAATATGGCGATTCCCCTCGGCCATTGGACATTCTTCAACGATGTAATCAATTCCGCGGATGACACACCAAGCAGCCATCTCACGTTCGGTCAAACGAATCAATGGTTTGACCTTTTTCGGAAAACCATGACGACTCGGCAAAACCGGAAGTTGTCGCGCCAAGTATTCAATATCCCAACGCAGAGCATTGCCAAACAGAACAGCAGCCTCGTCATCGAGATTGTGACCAGTCACAACGACGTCATATCCCCCGTCAACAGCAGCTTTATCAAACAAATGACGTTTACTCATTCCACATGCCGAACACGGAACTCGACCAGTCACCTTTGTCGCCGTTGGAATGTCGTAACCATAGTCATCACGTAATGAAACGACCGTGAGTTTTAAGTTTCGTTCGCTAGCGAACCGCTCGGTGTATTCGCGCGACTCTTCGCTGTATTCGCCAATTCCTAGGGCGATGTACAAACCATCTGCTTGATACCCAAGTTCAATCAGCATGTCCCAGACGGCCAACGAATCTTTGCCGCCAGAGACTGCCACCAACACGCGGTCGGTTTTTTGAAGCATGTCGTGATCATGAATGGCTTTTTCAACTTGACGGCGGCACATTTGCAAAAAATGCTCAGCGCAAAAATTGGCGTTGTGGCGGGGTAACTCGATAATCGCTGGACCGCGACACGTACGACATTTCATCTCAGAAACCTCCGGAGATGACCGGACGAATTTCAATCACGTCGTCTTTATCAAGTTCTTCGTCACCAGGAACCAATGTTCCGTTCCTGATTACTAAGTGTGATTCTCTCGGAAGACCCAATTCAACGAGCAAAGCGTGCACGCGTCGACGACCATCAATCTCAATTTCGCGGCGCGGATTGCGCAAAATAACTTTCATCAACGATCAACGATTCCGTCGTCGTACTTTTGGCTCTAATGCCGAAACTGAAACGGTTTGCCCCGGACGCAAAACTTCTGTCGAGACCACCTGCGGAGAACGAGACATCATTTTTCGAATGAGTTTAAAACTCCAAACAAAAAGGCCAACGATAAACCACGAACGGCGACCACCAAGAAGACCTTCTTTAACGCTGCGCGAGCGCAGGTACGACATCAGTGCCATGACGTTGCTTCAGACGCGCCGAATCTCGACGACTGTCGAACGACGCTTTCCGCTACGACGACCCATGAGATAAAAGGCCACAACCAAAACGACTCCGACTCCACCAGCGATAGCCACAAGAGTTGAACGTCGGTCATCAACTTTGCCCTGCACGTCGCCTTGAAGCGCGCGCAACTTTGACTCGATGTCCTCACGAGAAATTCGCGACTCACTCTTCGAATTAGCCATCAGTTGGGTTCCTTTCCAAGAGTTGCCTTCTTGACTCGCGACCAAGCGACCCGAGCCATTCCGAGACACAAGGCGAGAACGATCAGATACGGGACCCACGAGAACCCACCATCAAAGGCGTGAAGTTCAGTTTGCAGAAATCGCATGATTCCGAGAAGAACTAAGACGAGACCGAGACCAATAAACGTCGCCCCAGCCGATCCGAGCGCCAACCAGCGACCAGCACCCTTAAGTGGTCCGAGAGTTTCTTGTTTGGCGTATTCCTTGACCAGATCCACTACGTCGCCGACGCCCGCCGATTCACGACGAACCGACGATCGACTTGTTCGTGACGTCTCTTCAGCCATGCCTAGTTTCTAGCACCAGAACCGGCAATCCCCACCTTAAAGGCTCTTTCTCGGGAGCCATTTCTCGGTCAATCACTGACCTTGCAGGCGGAATCGACACGCAGCTTCGACATCACTCAACGCCGACTCTAACAATTCCAAGCGGCTCGCGGGGTCTGCGCATACCAATAGACGTTGACGATCAGCAGGGCCAATTGGGGCGAGAGCGACGAGTTGAAACGATGCAAAACTGGCGTCATCTGAAATTTCGATATCTGCTAAGCGAAACGGCGGACCACCTAATTGAGCGAACAATGAACTGACCTCAATGACCTTGTCAAAGAGGCGATTCACCTCTGCAGAGTTGAAACCATCTGATGAATGATCAGGCCAATCATTCACCAAAGCAACGGGGTAAGGCTGATCTGGTAACCATTCATGCACCCTGAATCGCCGAATACCGAGTGCAAGTACCATGCGTCGCCCGTCAGGAGCCACCTGCGTTTCAACGATGCGCGCCACTGTTCCGGCCATCGACCGAATGTCTCCCCCACCAACTTCGTGACCCCTCTCAATCAAAACCACACCAAATTCGGGATCACTCGCTGCAAGAACATCAGACATCATCTGTTGATATCTCGGTTCAAAAATTTGCAGTGGCAACAACGAACCCGGAACTAATGGTGTCCCTAATGGGAACATTGGCAAACGATAATCGTCCACAGATTGAGAACTTGTTATGAGCCAGTTGGCGTGGCGGGCAATGGCGCAACTGCTTCAGCTGTTGGTCCTTGTGGATACGTGCCAAGCGCTTGCGTCAACACACCTTCCCAAAGTGGCTTAAAAACTTTCTCATCGTCAACACCTGGGGATTCAAGTAACAATGCGAAACGTATTGTTGACCCACCTTCAACAGGAACAAAACCAACCAGTGCTTTCACCCCACTGAGGCTTCCAGTCTTTCCATACAGTCGGCCTTGCAAAGTTGTCCCGACAAAATATTTTGACAATGTTCCCGATATTCCCGCAACCGCCAATTTTGAAATCAATGGATCGCTGGATTCATAACGTTCGAGAACCGCCAAAAATGCCGCACACGTCACCTTGTTATCACCAGACAAGCCAGAGCCATCGCTCAAGTTGACTCCATCAAGTGGTACACCCCATGAACTTAATTTGGCCATCACTGCTGCATCGCCTGCAGCACGTGTACCGGCACCACTTAATTGAAAGCCGATTTCCTTTAACATCATTTCGGCGGTGTTGTTATCACTGTTCTGCAGCATCTCGCCGATGATGTCAATAAGTGGTGCAGATTGAACTGCCGCAACCGTTGCCAAGCCCACTGGTGTTTCTCCGGATGCTGGCGCACCAATAATCGTCACGCCTCGTTCTTGTAACAAGCGGTAAAACTCTTGAGCCGCTCCCATTGCCGGATTAGTCGCTTTCATCGATGCACCGAGCACAGCACCGTCATTTACCAACAAACCAGAAATGGGTCCACCTTGAATCGCCCGAAATCCGATCGGCCACGAAGGTGGATACAACTCAGCATCGTAGTGAGAGGCATCACCGACAACATTGCCAGTGATTTGCGTGACCCCAGCGGCAACAACTGAATCAGCGAGTGCTTCAAGTGATGTGGCAGGTTGTTGCGAATATTTGGACAAGGTCAGATCATCTGGATACCACGAAGATGCCAACAACGGGTCTCCTCCACCGACCAAATAAATCGATCCAACCACGCCTGCATTAATTTCAGCTTTGACTTCAGTCGTATATGTGAAGTCTGCACCCAACGAATCAAGTGCCGTTGCCGCAACTAAAAATTTCAACGTGCTGGCTGGTGTCACAGGAGTATCAATTCCGTCTGACAACATCAAAACACCATCAACAGAAACAGCAGCACACGAACCAGCAAGTACCGATCCACCTACTGGCCGCAATGCTTGTTCAAAAGCAATTGAAGATGTTTCGCGAGCCAATACTGTGGGTGTACGGCGAGCCGACAAAACAGGAGTTTGCGGAATATTCGCTGGCGAAGTCGCCACCAGATCGAGTGCTGGTGGCGCACTGTGGTCGTGCGAATTTGCAAACTGCCACAAGCCACCGAGAATGATCGACGGCGCGATTGCCAAGAAGATCAAACTGGCGACGGGATTATTTGACGGTCGAGACTGTCGAATAACCCGAGCCTTTGACTGCGTCATCGTTCAATCACTTTCCGCGTCGAGCATTGAACGCCGCGGCGCGATACAAGTGACCAAGCGCTGTAACTGCGCGATTTCCTGATGGGTAACACAAACGACCGGTTGCACGAACCGTTGCCGGGCCTGGATTCTCCGGATCAGCAACTGCTAATTCAGTCGCAGTCAAAATTGGTTTTCCGGTTCGCTTCGACAACTCGTCGGCCGCTTCAGCAAAACGTTGATCTTGACGTTCGTGGTAGGCCACGATGCGATCAATCCCGTGATCAGGATAAAAACCACCTTCGCGCAACAACCGCGCTTGGTTCGACTGAATCCCGATTCCGAGATAAATCACTGCATGCACATCAGGATGCAGCGCAATCATTTCAAGAACCTCTGGAATGGTGTCGCGAGTTTCGCCACCAGCACAGTCGACCGGATTACCTTTGCTCCAGCGAGGTGGAAGCTTGGTATCAATCTGGGCCAACAAGTCTTCGGGAAGTTCCATCAATTTCAATTGACCGTCGCGTGTGATCGCGTCTGAAGTCACCACTCCCCAACCTCCGGCTGTCGTCATCACAACAACATTCGGGCCTTTGGGCAACGGCTGAGTTGCAAATGTTGCTGCTGCTTCAAAAGCTTCTTCGACAGTTTCGGTACGAGTAATGCCGGCGGCTCGACAAAACCCGTCAAATACTTTGTCGTTTGCTGCCAGAGCGCCAGTGTGCGACGCGGCAGCCTGAGCGCCACCTTCTGTTGCTCCGCCTTTGACCAAAACCAAGGGTTTACGTTGAGCAACTGATGCCAAGCGCGTCATCAATGTACGTCCATCAGCAATACCTTCAACGTAAGCAAGCCCCACCGCAGTTGCTTCATCATCAGCGTAATAGTCCAAATAATCGGCAACAGTGACAGCCGCGGCATTACCAGCCGATACTGCACGACTGATTCCGACTCCTGATGAACGCGACCAGTTCAAGAAGCTTGAAACAAAGTTGCCGCTTTGGCTTGCAACACCAATCTTTCCTGCTGGTGGATACGGCGCAACGATTTGTGCACACAAGTTGGCGGGTGTACTCACAACACCTTGACCGTTCGGTCCCGCCAACAAGATGCCAAGCTCATCGGCGAGAGCAATGAGTTCATTTTCGGCTTTCTTACCTTCTTCGCCGGCTTCTCCATATCCAGCCGACGTCAAGAATGCCGCCTTGACTCCCTTTGCTGCACACGCACGTAAAAGTGCGGGGTTGGCCGAAGCGGGCGTACAAACGAAAACCAAATCGATGGCGTTGTCGGGCAGTTGCTCGATATCGGCCACTGTCTGAATACCTAAGACATTTTCACCTTGCAGGTTCGTGCCATAAACACCACCGGCATAACCACCCGCCAATATATTGTGCAGCGATACAAAGCCGAACTTTCCTGGGTGAGTTGAGGCGCCTGTGACAAGAACACCTTTGGGTTCAAAGAGCGCCGCGAACTGGGCATCGGTTGGGCGGGGACGCGCTGTCGCTATTGAAGTATCGGGTTCGCCAATTTCGACGAGAGCATCAACTGCAATCGGCGCTCCATCGGCTCGAACAATCAACGGATTGACGTCAATACTCGCGATGTCAGAGCGCTCACTCGCCAACTTGCCGAGACCTACTAAAACATCAACCAATTTCTCACGATCAACTGCAGCCTCACCGCGGAATTCACCAAGAAGTTTTTGCGTTGCCAGATCGGCGATCATCTCATGCGCAGTGACTCGATCCAGCGGGGCTGGCCGAAATACAACATCGGCAATTGCTTCAGCCAAAATTCCGCCGATACCAAGCATGACGCTTGCACCAAACTGCGGGTCACGAACAACACCAGCTATGAGCTCGCGATTTCCCTGCACCATCGGAGCAACCAAAACAGTCACCGGGCCATCATCGGGACGAGCCGCGGCGAGCAAGTCAGCAGCCGCTTCATGTACAGCTTGAGCCGATGCCAATTTCAGTCGCACCAAACCGCGTTCGGTCTTATGCGCAATCGCGTCACCGCACAATTTGGCGACGACCGGAAAACCAATTTCAGATGCGGCTTGTGCCGCAAGCGCGGCAGTCGCTACCTCGCGCTCATCGGCCATCGGTACTCCGGCGTCACGCAACAGGGCCTTTGATGCCGATTCGGACAAGGTACGCGAGTGATGTGCAGAACTAACCATGTCTCAAAGGTAGTTGCCACAACCCCTGCCAGCAGGCTTTACACCCGTGAGAAACAAGACCAGAGGCAACAACAGGAAATAACACGGCAGGCTCCGAGACAGGAGCCTGCCGTCATTGTGTCGGGCTGACAGGATTTGAACCTGCGACCTCTTGACCCCCAGTCAAGCGCGCTACCAAGCTGCGCCACAGCCCGAGTTATGTGCAGACGAGCCTAGCGTCGCCACTGCGCAAATCAGGAAAGTGGTCTGTAAAAGGGCTTGGACCGCCATGAATCTGGCCAGCTGAATTTGAGAGCGGCCAACAACCAGGTGCACCTGGCGGTGGCGGAATATTGCTCATACCGCAACACTAGACACAACTCACATAAAGATTTGTATAACGCGCCAACCCAAATAGATACACAACGCCACAACCAAGAGTTTGAAATGCCACGGAGCTTTTGCGTCATCGTCATCGTGCAGACCATTTGCCAACTGACGTAAATCCAAATTTTCAGCAGTCACTTTGCGATGAGTCGGAACGGTGCTGGCAATCTGTGGTGCCTCAAGTACCCGATGACAAGTCGGACAAGTTCCGTCTGTTGACATGGCACTCGGTGCCCAATACTTTGCACAGTCTTCGCAAAAAGGCATAGCAATCAATCAGCCCGCTTGCGCACTCGCAACTTCAAAGGGGTCGAGCCAAAGTTGAATGCCTCACGAATACTTCGCTCGAGGTAACGCAAATAGGTATGTGGTAGTTCGCGATTCACAAACAACGTGAACGTCGGCGGGTCGGTGGCTCCCTGCAGCGCATACATCACACGTGCTCCACCGCCTGCTGCTTGACGTTGCTGAGCATCGGCAATCACTCGGTTCACATCACGGGTCGGGATACGACGGTGATACTGCAAGATTGCTTCTTGAAGGACTGGACGCAATTTGTGCACACCCTTGCCGGTGAGAGCCGACACCTTCAGAATTGGCGCGTCATCAACGAAATACAGTTTGCGCTTGACTTCAAGATCAATACGCTCGCGCTCTTCGGCGTCATCAATGAGTTCCCACTTATTCAACATGATGACGATCGGGCAACCGGCGGCGTCAATACGTTCAGCAAGTCGTTGATCTTGTGCCGTTATTCCTTGAGTCGCATCAATAACGAATAGGGCGATATCTGATCCATCAACGGCGCGCAGTGCTCGAACCAGCGAGTAGTACTCGGCCGAATCATCAATACGTGAACGGCGGCGCATACCGGCCGTATCAACAAACACAACTGGTCCGTCTTCGGTCTCAACCAAAGTGTCAATCGAGTCACGAGTAGTGCCTGGCATGTCATGAACGACAGCGCGATCTTCACCGACTAGTCGATTGAACAAAGTGCTCTTACCAACATTTGGTCGACCCACTAGAGCGACTCTCGGTGGCTTTTGTTCACCAACAGGAACGATCTCTTGGTCGAGCCCGTAATTCGGAATATATTCCTCGCTCAAAGGCGACGTTGGCATGCGAACGATGACCTCGTCAAGTAGGTCACCAGCCCGGCGACCGTGCAATGCACTGACGGGATACGGGTCGCCAAGACCGAGCGATAAGAAATCCCAACGATCAGCTTCACGGCGATCATTATCGGCTTTGTTTACGACCAACATCACTGTTGCCGCCGACTTACGCAGCCAGCCAGCCATGAGTTCATCATCATCAGTAACACCGACTGAACCATCAACAACAAAGATCACAAGATTGGCATTACGAACAGCTGCTTCAACTTGACGACTGACTTTTGCATCAAGTTCGGAACCGCCTGGCATCCAACCACCGGTATCGACAAGCATGAATCGATGGCCGAGCCAATTCGCTTCAAGTTCTTTTCGGTCGCGAGTCACGCCTGGTCGGTCTTCAACAATTGCGGCTTGTTCACCAATGACGCGGTTGAAAAGGGTGCTCTTACCGACATTAGGACGACCGACGATGACAGCTACTGGAAGTTGAATTTCTATTTCTTCACTCATTTTGCTAATTCCAATGCTCGCCGCAAGGCAATTCCGTCGGTCGGGATGACCTCAACAGGACGCGGTAAGTCTGCCGTCGTTAAGCCGTCAAGGAAACGACCTTCTGATAAACACACGTCCGGAAGCAGATAACGGTGCCCTTCTGGCTCGTTTTCCAGTGCTCGGGCGATGTCTTTACCCACCATGAGGCCAGTCACCGCGGTATTTCCGCCAAAGAAATCATTTTCGACCGTGACGAGACGCACATCAGAACGTCCGCATCGAGAGATCATCGGAGCCAGAACTTGGGCCCCATACGGCGCAGTCACGACTCCGACCGGCGCATTTCGACGAGGACTCAGAGAAATCATTGCCGAACCCGAGTCGCTCGATCCCCCGCAGCCACGAAGACCTGTGTCACCCGCAGGATTACGAGGAGCGCGATAGCCGTCGGCTGGTGCTCCATCAACAGCAGCAAAGAATCCACTTTGCGGACCGGTCGGAACTTCGAGTCGTCCATCAAATTCCCATTCGAATGTTCGCGCCATTCCGATGCCGTCTTCGTGCAAACCAAAACCTTCATAATGTTCGCCAGGAGGAAATGGAACTCCAGCCATCAAGTAGTACTCATCGGCGGCAAACACCATGCGGTGACCAACATGGGTCAAAAAGGTCTCTTGCCAACGGTGTACTAAGTCAACAACTCGTCGCGCTTCTTCTTGAGTGTGTGCTCGCATTGAGGTTTCGTTGTTGTAACGACTAATTCCTAAAGGAACCAACGCCACATGATGCAAGTCGGCATAGCGATCAAGAATGCCAATCATTGAGTCTTCAAGAACTGATCCATCATTAATGCCTGGGCACACCACGATCTGTCCATTGACCGTGATGTCGTGTTCGAGAAGTTGAGTCAACCAACGCAGACTCATACCACCGCGAGGGTTGCGCAACATCTCACTACGAATCGCAGGATCGGTGGCATGAATACTGACGTTCAACGACGAGAGGCCTTCGGTGATCACCCGCTCGAGATCGGCTTCAGTGAACCGCGTCAAAGTAGTGAAATTGCCATAGAGAAAACTCAATCGGTAGTCATCATCTTTGAGATACAGACTTTTACGCATTCCCGGAGGCAACTGGTAGATAAAACAAAATGCACAGTGGTTGTCACATGTTCGAACTCGATCAAACAAGGCGCTGGCAACTTCAGCTCCCAAAGTTTCACCAGCGTTTTTGACAACGGTCGTCTGCATCTCAAGACCG